>OCVV012875456.1_pt1 | contig 29720 bp, 26 predicted proteins | sample 1539721 | NCBI WGS metagenome assembly OCVV01 (sample SAMN02144230, study PRJEB22623) | gut metagenome | biome: sheep rumen | host: Ovis aries | place: New Zealand | reverse complement strand
TTCTCATTTATTTGAGCCTAATTCATAACAAAGGGAAGAGATATGCACTTTGGCATACCTCCTCCCCATCAATTAATCAGAACCAATTATGAAAGGAGAATCCCATTGCTGAGATACCCTTAGTGTCCTCTAGAGAGGAATATATCAGTCCTGATGATATTAGAAAATCAGACCTTCTTCATTGATTATCAGATCGAGAGCATCGTCCACATCGTTAAGTTTATATTGCTTAATGTATGAATCTACTAGCGATATAGATTTTTTCGCTATCTGTGGGAACGAATATAGATCGAATAACTCATAATAATACCCCCATTGTCTATCATTCCACTCATTAACATGGTCGTCTTTATAACTCATACGACTTGTAAAATAACAGTTCTTCTTTTTAGAGTAGAGTAGGAAATCAAAGTCCAATAAGTAATCAGTGATCTTTTTTTTAGAAAGTCCCAAATCCATTTTGCATTTTTCCCAGTCCAGATTTCCTAATCTTGCTTCGCAGACCCTTTCGATAGCCCGTAGCAGAACGGCATCTTTAAAGTTGTCATCATCAGCAATAAGCAGCTTAGACTGAGTTTCTAATGCCTCTATACCCCACTCTCCTTTCATCACTGCAAGTGCTTCTTCGAGAGTGTCGAATTTTTGGATTCCGAAATATCTCTCGTTTTCAAATTGTTCTTTACTTCTCATAACTTATTATTTTATTGTTTTATAGATTAAATAATACTTCATAATTAAGATTTTGAAGGGATTCGTCCTCCAAAAAGACGTTTCCCTGTTGAAAAACCATATAATGCATCATACTGGCAATAGGACTTTTAATGAGGAGGGAATATTGACAATCCCTCCCCATCAATCCTACATACCCTTATGGCCTCTTCTTTGGTTTGGGCTCAAATGTCACCTTGATGTATAGATAGGTTTCCTCCGGTACAATCTGAACGTCCTTGATCTTCTCACCAGTCCTATCCTTGTTCTCACATTTCAAGAATTCACATAAAGTCCAAATAGGATGGTAGGCCTTCAGTTTTTGCCGTAAAACCACATCTTCATAACCCTGATGATCCTGCATTAACTTACAATAAAACTCCAGATAATAGAGTGTATCTATATCAATAATCAATGATTCATCATAATCATAGATGTAATCTTGACTTACAAGACCATATACTTCATCTTCATACTGACGATCGAGGTATAATTCAAAAGAGTTTTCATCTAGTTCCTTGTAATCTCTAACTGAGACGGTTATAGGTTCATATAACGGGCAAAATGCCCCTTCTATATCCTGTTCCACTTTAGAGGCATCGGAAAGATCGATAATCTGTCCAAAGATAAATATATTGTGTTGCATATTTTATTGAGTTTAAATATTTGTTATTGTTTTTTTTGATAATAAGGATTCTTCGGAGAGAACCCATGAATTGAAAATACCGTTTACTCCGGTGGTGGTCTTTTAGTTTTCATAATTATTTCATTTAAAATTGTTTTTGAGGGAATCGATTCTCTTCGAGATATTCTTCCTCCTAAATTCATTTATGGCATCCCTGGTTGAACCCCAGTTAGCTTCATTCGTGTTATAGCAGTAGTTCACCATATCCCTGATATCATTTTCGGGTATATCATGCCTTCCAAAGGTATTGATGAGATTATTGATGGCTACATCAACGAGAATGCCAGCTTCACAGAAGGACTTCGCCCTAGCCAGAATTGACTTATGGCGATTTCCATCCTGATAGCAATCAGGGTGTTCCTTATTCCATTTCTTTGTGAGATAATCAGCCAGAGCCATGTCCGGATCCCTGGATAGATTGAATTCAGCCTTCTCCTTTGCTGAGAAAATCCTATGTCTGAACAATTGCTCCGGAGTATGCTCAAAAGGCTTTTGAGTACTTCCATTCAGGTTTGGATTATTGACTCTTGGCTGACTTTGTGGTATGATCAAAGAAGGATTTGGAACAAAATGATAGGGTTCCAATTTCCTATAACGATTTTTCTCGTAGTAGTAAATAAGATCTGGGTCATAACTTACAAAGCAAGCACGGCTTATGTTTCCACATTTCATATCGAATTGGGGTACATTTGGATATAGCTCATTCTTTATCTGGTGAAACATCCGAAGATGATCAGCCGGATTCGTATTGTCATGAAGCATAGCTGCCTTAACACCTAATCCACTTGGTGAAATCCATATAGCATATAGGTGTTTGTCAATCATATACTCTGAGAGCATGTTTTTGAAATTCTCAGCATCCTGTGGAGTATCAAAATGATCGAAATCGAGAATAATGACATTGCTATATTCTACAAGGTTATTCAGGTCATCATTTCTATGGGAAAATATTCCTGATGCTGTGAACATTGGTAACTTCAGCTTTTCCTGTTTATAGGCTTCTGGAGTTGTCTGGTTTCTGAGATTCTGCACCTGATGATAATAGACCCCATTCCTAATTTGGAGAACAATGTCAATTAAACTTTTTTTTATTGTACTTGTAGAGTCTTTAGCTGATTGGTAAAAACTCATCCACTTTTTAATTGTAAAATCCATGTTGATAAAAATTTTTTAAAAATTTGAAAATAAAATTATTATGAATAGAACGAAGTTCTGTATGAAGAGAGGCTTCGCCCTGATGTGAATTTCGGAATCCTAAGATTATTGAAAGAATCTTGAAAGAGAGGCTTCGCCCTCATGTAAAACCTGAACAAAGAGATTATTGAAAGATAGGTTTCACCTGTCAAGAGTTTTATTGAAAGATAGGCTTCGCCTCTTAAGAAATATATGGAACTCAAACTCAGTCGGGGCTTGGATTGCCCTCCTGAGTTTTCCTTATGACAAGGCTTCGCCTGTCAAGAGTATTATTGAGAGAGATGCTTCGCACTTCTCAATGTATAGAAATAAAATATATCAATACATTAAACTCAGCGAAGCAGAGTTTCTTTATTCTTCTGAGCGAAGCGAACTGAGATTATTTTATATTATTCAATCAGAGGGATCTTTCCTTTCAGTCAAGATCCACTCCAGCTAAAGCTGGGGAGTACTAATGGGAAAGTTAATTTTCTTCAAGTCTTTAGAGAGAAAAAGAAATATAATATCTTCCCTTAGTAACTCCCAGGAATCCCGGAGGGATTTCTGAACTGGATGCCGACTGAAAGGAGGAATCCGTTGTATCATAATAATTATTACTATTCTATATCAATTTGAACGGACACTAAGTCCTATTCTATATATATAATAAGGTGCTGTCCGTTCATTCAGTCCGTTCGTCTTATCCTAAAAAGGAAGTTCTACCTTATCTTTTCTTATTCCTTTCCATGTCTTGACAATTCCCCTTCTGTCTCTAAAACATAGGGTTATGCCAAGTTTTTCCATGACCCTGCAGAATTTCCTGTATCTGCTTGGCTTGGCTTTCTTTTCCTTCCTGTCGTTCTGGATTCTCGCCATATCCTCAATTGGAATGATGATTTCCTTCTTCCTGTTCTCCAAGATAGCCTTTTCCACTTCAGGATCATATCTGGCAAGATTCATGGCGGATTTCCTGAATCTCTCATCCAGTCCCTTCAATATCCTCAATAATGGCTCATCCTTCTTCTGAGGCTTCACATAGTCGGCATTCTCATTGAAGTATAGTCTGACCATCTCCATAAATCCTACATCATGATCGTCACTAAAGAAGACATGGTAGTTTCCTCCATTATGGTTCCTGATACCAATCCTGCAGATACACTGGACATAGTAGTAGAACTTCCATCTATCGATGGTCAATGGAATGTCATAGGCCATCTGGGTTATCCTCATATCCTCGTTTCCGATAGACCAGTCACCCAGAAAGATGATATTCCTGTATGTCCTGAAATCATTCGTTGACTTGGTTTGAGAAGAACCGTGATAGATTACCTTCACATTCTGAAACTCCTTGTCAATCGCTTCCTGGAGAGACTCTGCAAATAAGCTGGAACCTGTCCTCTCATCCTTCATTCCATTTATATCCTTCCAGCAGACAAGGAGAGTTGATCCAGCTGTCTTCGCCAGAACGGGCCTTATTCTATCCATGTATCCATTCATGGTATTCTCATCGAATTTCCTCTTCCTGTCAAGTCCAAACTCAAAGGTTTCACAATCGACCGTTGCTGAATAGCGCCTCTGGTCAGTCTTGATGAGCTTGAATCTCTTGCTATCCTTCAGAAGAACATCACCAACTCCCTCAAAAATGAGAACGTGGCATTTCATGTCTTTCTGGATAAGCTGGGATGGAAGAAAATACATCGGGAATGTCTTCAGATTCGTCTTTTCCCAGTCCTTTAACAAATAAGGTATGGACTTAAGCACCGCATCTTTCCTCTGTTCCCTGAATTGCTTAAAACCCTTGATGATGTCATACTCCGAGTCTTCACAGAACTCATCATAGATATCCTTCAGGTTCTCCTTGAATTTCCTTGGAGCACCATCGATAGATTCATCAGTCATGGCATGAAGCAGGAGCCTGGGAATTTTCACGACTGATGCCCACTGGTTGGGAGTCTCGTCTATCAGGATATATTTCCTGATGCATTCACTCTTCATCAGATGCTTGAAGTCGCCGTCAAACTCATCCACCTTTGCCTGGTTCGAGAAAAGAAGGAATTCCGGGGTTAGGCTGGAAAAGAACCTTACATGGGTGAGGAGAAGAATCTTCTTGGTCCTGAGAATACCAACGTCGTTCTTGAAGGCAGCGAGCTGTTGATTAAATTCATCATCCTGTCCGTCCTTTTCCCTTCTCCTGGACCTGATACAGAAGATGTCCTTCTCCATTATACCCTTCTCTGGATGCATCTTGATGAGTTTCTTCAAGTCGTTGAACATCTTCTCCAGCTCTTTTACAGTGTCGACAAGATAAACCACACCTTCATGGGCTTTTTCCATGATGATGTCTTTGATGGCAGTTGTTTTACCGCCACCACATCCACAGCTTATGGCATAGCCGCCATATTCATTAGGGACAGACACCGACCCATTGAGAAAATCGATGTCCATTCCCGGGCCGTCCTGGTGGAATCTCACCTGGATAGCCTTATTCAAATTTTGTACTTTCATATTTATTTAACTTTTAAATAATTATCCATTCTTTTTCTTTCAACCTGGCAAGCAGATGCAGCTGTTGCTCTACATCGCTTTCATTAAACAGATCAGGGTCTATGTCGGGATTGCTCCTCCTGATTGTTTCCAGGTCATCACGAATCTGTCTCTCCAAGTCTGAGGCGAGAACGATTTTACGACAACTGGGCCTATTATTTTCCATCATATTCTTTACTTTTTTTGGTTTTTCTTGATGTGATGTGTAGGTCACAGTTGAATCTCTTCAGAGCGCCCTGTAGTCCTACATAGGCATCTGCTCTTTTCCTTTGGCGGGGAACAAGACTCAGGAGTTCCTCCAGTTCTATGGTAATCTGTCTGTCTGCCAAATCTCCATATTTCTGCTTCAGGTTCTCGATATCCTCATCATAGTTCCTCTTACCAGGGGAAACGGACTCCACTTTTATGGGAGCATTTCTCCGTTCAGGCATGTCAGCCTTTTTCTTTTGTCCTTGGAGAGGAAAACCCTCCCCAAAGACGATTCTTAATAGATTTTTTAGCATAATTCTATCGTTTAGGTTAAATATTTTTGATTGATTCACTCTTTTTCTTTTGTCATGGCAGCATTTCAGCTTGTCATTACTAAGGCGTTTTGCCTTTTCGAACTGAGTTTTTGTCATTTCAAAAGACTGTTTTTGTCGTTTAACTGTTCTTCAAACATGAAATTAACCGTAAGTACCATCAGGAAGTCTATGAAACTTTAAACTTGTACGCACCTTCCATCCCTTCGGAATGCCACTTGTTCCTCTATCATTCCATTTAGCCGAAGGACTCCTTACAAACAGCGCTTTCTTCTTCTTACTAACACCACTCAGCCAACTGCTCGTTGATAGCTGATGAAACTGGTCTTCAAACAATGCATAAACATACTCAAGTTTCTTACATCCAAAGAACATTCTTTTATAGCACTCAGGTTGTAAGTCACTAGCTGGAAGTTTCGGTGCCATAACCAAACTCACACATCCCTCGAACATGCTGGTGTAGCAAAATTCGGCAAGAGTTTCTGAAGGAAGTTTTGGAGCCTTGACTAGGCTCTCGCAGTCCTTGAACATGTAACTGTAGCACCAGTAAGCAAGTTTCAAGGCGGGAAGAGAAGGAGCCTTCACTAATGAGGTGCAACCATAAAACATCCCCTTGTAACATCCCCATCTTAATTCCTTGGCTGGCAATTCTGGAGCCACACTGAGAGAGAAACACCATCGGTACATGAATTGATAGCATCCTTCAGTTAGTGTTGTCGCCGGCATTTCAGGAGCTGTCAGTAGGGATTTACAGCCTTCAAATAGACTTTCAAAGCAACAAGAGTTGGGAATTGTTGGAATTGCATCACAATGTTCACCATAAATTAATGACATGATGTTTCCATGAGCTTCAATTTTCCCTTGCATCATAAAGTGATTATTCATGGGGAATCCTTTCGAGAACCCCTTTGGATTATTCCCCTTCAGATACACAGTCGAGCCATTAGGAATTGTAATTTCCTTGTAGTCCCAGGCAACCCAACTCTTTCCATCGAATGAGTATTGGACATCTGGAGATGTGGCTTCTGATAATCCTATCTTTGCATCACCGTCAACAGCGGTGAATTGCAAATAATTAATCTTCTTCATGTTGATAAGTTTTTTAGAGAGCCAGCACCTTTGAAGTGCTGACCCTCGAATAATTAAGCTACGATTCCATTCTTGGCTTCAAATTCACTCCAAAGCTCGTTCAACTTCTTTTCGATTTTAACGTCCTTGGAACCTTTATCATCCCTTTTGTAGCCTTGGATGGCAGCAACAGAGTCATTTTGAATCTGCTTGATGAATTCAACGAGGATTTCAGTCACGTCATTCATACTCCGTTTCGCTTGAAGCTTCTTTGAAATGTCAATGAAAGTAAGCGGTACCACTTTCAGCTTGACAACATTCACTTTGAATTTATCCAAGGCTGCCTCATAGAGCTTTTTTCCATTCTCGAAGTTGTCCATTTTAGCCATCTTCACCAAAAGATCGGGATTACTGCTCGCCTTTACCATATGGAACTTACTGTAAATACGGCTAGGGTCTAAAGTAGCCCAAAGCCAGGAAGCAGTATCACCACAGTCCTTGAATCGTTCCTTAACCCAAATGAGCATAGAAGTGTCTATTCCTTCAGGAGCCGTGAGAAGAAGATTGGTGAGATAATCACCGCCCTTCCATGGAGCTGTTGCCACATTGGACTCTCTCAGGATGGAAATTGTCTTCGCATTTTGATTCAGAGGCAGAAAGAAATAGCATTCATAACCTCTTTCGGGAGCATTTTTCTTCTCCTTCTCGTTCAGCTTCTTAATCGCCTCGAATCGGTGCTGGCCGTCGACAATGATGAGAATCTTGTCAAGATTTTCTTTTTTCTCGTCAATCGTAGAGTCATCAAAGAAGCAGATTTCCAACCCCTCATCCTTGCACTTACGAGCACTGACAACCAAGCATGGGGAAATCAGTCCATCTGCAATTTCAATAGACTTCTTCTTAGCTGTAAGAGCCCGATCCTTGATCGAACGGTTGATCTTGAGCTTTCCGAATTTGAAACCTTGAGCTTTGAGGTCTGTCATTGAGTAGATTGTGTATCTTCTGAGAAGGTTCTTTCCCTGAGGAGATTCAACTTCTTCCTCAACTTCATCACTCTCTGATACAGCATCACCGTCAACTGGTTCTGCTGCTTCTTGAGCCGTAGGTTCCGAATTTGCCTGAGGCTCATCCACCACTTCATCATCACCGGCATTAGGTGCTACTTCTGGTGTTTCAAGCTCGGGATTCTCCTGAGGCTCATTCACTACTTGGTCGTTTTCTCGATTAACGAGATGCAGACCTTTCTTAAGCTGAGGGTCCTGACCTTCAGCCTGTGCTCCTGCATTGGGAGCAGATTTGATGTTTTCAATCATACTGAAATAAAATTAATTGAATAAATAATTGAATTATCGCCTGCTGAACCTCAATCGATTCGGACAGACATTGGAAGAATTCTACAACTTTCCTGAACAGTTGGAAAATTGTAACTGCTCTCCGGACAGTGGGAAATTTTTGTACTGCTCTCCTGGGCAGTGGGCTGCATCAAGCAGCGTTGGATTAATTACTCTCCTTCTCATCGATCGAGTTGGAGAGTCATAGTTATTATAAATAATGTACGCACCCGAGGGAGCGTCTTCTATGTTCGAAACTCATGCAGGATTTAACAATCCTCATGTGGTCTGAACTAAGTATCAGCTACTGGAGCTGAATTAAAAATTTTTACATGTTTGTAAAAGTTAAAGTTTATTAAATCGTAAATATTTCGCCTGCCCGAATCGATTGAGGTTCGGACAGGCACCTCAAATGATGATTTTGAGGTGAGCAATTCCTCCACCCGTTGCTCAGTAGGGGGTTATTTCTTGTTCCAACATGTCAATGATCACTTGAACACTACTCTCCTCTCGTCGATTGAGTTGGAGAGGCAAAGGGTATGACCTGGGGCCTACAGTGTTGCTTCGTTGTAGCATGTTAACCACTGTGTGCCTTTGGTTTTCGAGAGTTGTGCGTAGATATAATAAGGTACGCACGCGTGAGACTATTTTCTTCTCCTCCTCTTGATGATGTTGCCGCCGTTGTTACGATTCACACGACGCACTTTCAACAGATCGAGAGCGAGATCAGCATCAATTACAATCGTGTTACCAGTCTGGCTGATTGCTTCATCGATGACACCGCTTTTCTTAATACGTGAAGCTGTAGCTGTACTGCATCCTAACAAATCGCATAATCCTTGCAATCCGTATACATAATGCTTCTCAACCTTTACACCTTCATTTGGCTCCGAGGCGAACATAGCATCAGCTAAACACTCCTTCAATTTCTCGAAGAATTCGTCTGGAGTCATGTTAAATAACAAATTATTCATATCTTATTATTTGATGATTTTTTGTAATTTCGGATGCAAAGTTGGAGCTATTTTTTTACATGAAAAAAAGCATTTGAGAGTTTTTTGGGCTTCAATAAAATCAATAAATACTCAATAAATACTCACTAACTAAATCAAAAAAAAAGCACCATACTTTTTGATGGTATGGTGCGTGCATGCTGCCGATTTTTGTCTTTAATTTATGTCGTCGTTTCTGCTATTCTTTCTTGAATATCCGTTAGAATCTGCTTCAGTGTCTCTTCATCACATTCATCAAGAAGATGGATGATTTTACTTCGGTACTGGTTCTTGTTCCACTTCTCCATTTCGAGAACTGTCGTTTCTGTTGCTGTTTCAATATAGGGTTTCATCGTGTTATACGATTTGTGTCCCGTACACTTCATTACAGTTTCTGCAGGTATGCCCATCGCAAGCGAGCATGACACGAATGTTCTACGAGCGTCATGATTGGAAATAATGTCGCAGAACTTGCTGTTTTTTTCTATTCGTTTTGTTCCAATGTAAAAAATCTCCGTAATTGTTCGATCTATTCCAGCTGCTTTCGCTGCATCCTTGACAGCATCATTCAACTTTTGGGGACTTTGAATATCAAAAACCAAACTCTCTTTCTCCTTTCTCATATATTTGTCCAAGATTCTCAGCGCTTCCTCTGTCAATGGAATAGACAAGTGCTCACCTGTTTTTTTTGCAAACATTTCAATGCGACCCTCATGGATGTGAACAACCTTCAGCTGCTTCAAGTCTGAAACACGTAAAGAAGTAAATGCCATGAAACACCAGAAGTCACGAGCACGGTCTAATCTGCCGTTGTTGTCGTTCTCAAATTGGAAGTGTGCAAAGTGAAGCAGTTCATCATATTGCATGTATGTGACAGTTTTGGGTAGTACTTTGAGATTGGTTTCAAAATTCAGCACATTTAAAGGAACTTCATACCCCTCTTTCGTATTAAGCCATTTCAAAAATCCTTTCAGCACTGTAAACTGTTTGTTGATGGTGCGATTACGGTATTTGTTCTTGACAAACCAATCACGCAGACTATACATGTGCTCAACCGTAATCTTGTCAGGACGAATACGAGGGTTGGCTTCAGTAATATGCTGGAATGCCTGGATGTATTTCTCTTTAGCCAGATCTTCCCAATTCTTTTCTCTTCCACACTCCTTCAGAAATAGATCGGCCATTTCATTGAACGTTTTTTTCTTGACCATCTCGATACGGTAAGGACCCGGCTGTTCAACTCTACCAAGTGCATGATTTACCATGTTTTTGAGTTCGTCTTTGGTAGGTACACTATTCCGTAGAGCACATTTATCAAATACGCTTGATATTTCTTGGCAATACTCAGCTATCGCCTCATTGATTTCCAAGTAGGTAAACTTCATGTCACGAACATGGTGAGTTGTTCCTTTCTTGGCTCTATGCAGTTCGTAATCCCATTTATCAGGCTCAGCCCAAACGGGGGTAAAGAAAGACACCTCATACTTGCTTTGATTCCACCTTACCTTTATGCCTACCTGCCCAGAGCTACCTTTAATATAAGGTCTCATTGAATAATTAATATGAATCATTTTTGTATTTCAATTATTTTGTTTAACTTTGTCCGCGAATACAATAGGTTCCATAGAGGTTCCACTTATATTCTGAGGCAAAGATACATTGAAAAAACGAGACCACCAAGAGGTTCCGCCGAAAGGATTAAGGAAGATAATATTTGATAAAAAATGATTTGTAAAATTCTTGTAACTATCTGAAAATGTAGTCATTTATTATCAATCTTTATCAGCGGCTCTCATTCCGAACATCCTGGTGGTACCACAAAAAAGAGACAACTGCAAGGTTGCCTCTTTTTTTGTGTCCTTTGGTTTTTGTCTTTATGATAAGAGACGTCACTCCCTCGCCCTTTGGAGAGGGGTTGGGAGTGAGACTTTTACTTCTTCTTCATTGCCTTCAGCATTTCTTCGGCATAGCGCTTGCCAATCATGCGATAACCTTCAGCAGTGAAATGCAGACGGTCCATAGCGCCAGGGCATCCCTGAGAGCTTACCACGCGACAATTCTTGATGGTCTTAGGCAAGGTCTGGATGATGTCGTTCATCGACGCACAAGCTCCGTTGAACTCCTTGCTGAGAAGTTCACCTGCAATAAGCGGCACGTCTGCTGCGTTGAGATGGAGGTCATTGAGAAGATCATTATAAATCTTGTTTACCTTAGCAGGCCACTGCTGGTCGCCTGTGTTGGAGCAGCCTTGATGGAGCAGAATGCCCTTGATAACGCCTTGATGGCTGGCACGAAGCGCACATTCAAGCACACGGAGATAAGGAATATCGTCGTAAGAATGCATAAAATTCTGGAACCAACCAGCTTCACGCCCAACAGTTGCAGGGTCGTACTCCTTGAAGAGATGCTCTATCTTACAACCACCAATAGCCACGTGAATCACACCAACGCGGATAGAGTCAGGCAACTTCTCGACCATCGTTCTACCAAAGTAGTCGGCAGGAGTTAAGCCGGTGAAAGGACGGCAAAGAGGAGGTGTGGCAGTGTACCACTGGAACTTTTTGCGCTCATCGCCTCGATAGTTACCTGTGTTGGCAGGAAAATCCACAGCCGCCATCATCTGGAAACGGTCGGACACACCCTGGTAATCTTGGTCCTCAGGACGTGCAGCACCTTCCATATTCGATTGTCCTATACAAATGTAAATGTAGAAATTAGGATCAATGTTCGACCTGAAATGCTCAGACTGTGAAAGGAAATCCTGTGTGGTTTGAGCATTGCCATACATTTTCGACGCATCGCCCTGTGCTTGAGCGGCTGATGCTGAGAACAACAGCGTGAACAAGAACAACGCTGCCTTGAAGTTAAATGATTTTTTCATAAATAAATGTGTTATTAAGTGAGACTATTTTCTGATGCAAATATAGAGAAAAGCGAAGTAACAGGAAAAAAGATATGTAACAAATACTTATAATTTTGATTCCATCGAAAGAAAAACCCGTGATATACAATTGGTTTTGAAAAAAAAACATGGAATTGGATGGTCAGTATGAAAAAAAGTTGTAACTTTGCACCCGCTTTAGCGAAGCCGCTGACGAGGTGTCACACTGCGGTGGCAGTTTTAGAGAGACTCGTGCATGCTTCGTTGGAACAAAAAAAACAATTTTAAAAAGTACAATTCACAGTAAAATGGATTTAATTAAAGTTGCTGAAGAAGCATTTGCTACTGGCAAAGAGTTCCCAAAGTTCAAGGCTGGTGACACAGTCACTGTAGCTTACAAGATCATCGAAGGTTCTAAGGAGCGTATCCAGCTCTACCGCGGTGTGGTTATCAAGATTTCAGGCGAAGGCACAAAGAAGCGCTTCACAGTTCGCAAAATGTCGGGAACTGTAGGTGTTGAGCGTATTTTCCCTATCGAATCTCCAAACATCGAGTCAATCGAAGTGAACAAGGTTGGTAAGGTTCGTCGTGCTAAGCTCTACTACCTCCGCAACCTCACTGGTAAGAAGGCTCGTATCAAGGAAAAGCTTTCAGGTAAGAAGGCTGAGAAATAATTCTTCCAAAGAATTTTCCTCTAACTTCAAGGAACGTCTCCTAATCGAGATAATCAAAAGAACATCTGCACACATAGATTGCTGTGCGGATGTTTTTTGTTTATAAAGGTTTGTTTCAAAGCTCAATGAACAGCATAAAATGTGGGATTATATTGCACATAGAAGAAATATCGTACAAAGAAATTGTGCAATCAAAAAAATCTTCATAACTTTGCAATATCATTAACGGTAGGTTCTATAAATTCTGATTTTTTGAGTTCCTACCCATTAAGTTTGTGCAAAAACAATGGGAAAACTGATTATTAATTCGTACGACGAATTTGCATCACACTTAGGAGAGGTGTTAGGCACCAGCGATTGGCAGGAAGTGACACAGGAGAGAATCAATCTCTTTGCAGACGCAACCCTCGACCATCAGTGGATTCATGTGGACGTGGAGCGTGCCAAGGTGGAAAGCCCTTACAAATCAACCATTGCTCATGGTTATCTCACCCTCTCTCTGCTTCCGCACCTCTGGAATGAAATCATCGAAGTGAACAACTTGAAGATGATGGTGAACTATGGAATGGACAAGATGCGCTTTGGTCAGCCTGTCATCACAGGTAGCAGCGTGCGTCTCGTGGCATCCCTTCTGTCGATTGCCAACCTGCGTGGCACTTGCAAGGCAGAAATCAAGTTCTCACTCCAAATCAAGGATGCACGCAAGCCTGCTCTCGAAGGCATTGCCACTTTCCTCTACTATTTCAAAGACTAACTCCCTTTTTCTTCAAGGATTCAAACCAAGACCTATTATATCTCTTGCTTCCTAATCTATCAGTATTTCATGGGATGAGAGCCAAGCAATTGATGATATGTCTGATTGCTTATTTGTGCTGTGGCTTCTCTGCTACAGCACAAATTGTTGTGTCGAAAAGCCACAACGACAGCATTCCACCCATCAAAACTCAGGTCATGGATTCCTTGATGATGGACACCTTATTGAAGGACTTCCTCTTGAAAAACACACTGAAAATCGACACGCTGAAAACAGATTCTTTGCTAACCGACACACTGCAACCTCTAAACACTCACACAAAAAACACTGCTGAGAAAATCTTCGATTTCATCGGAAGAATTTTCACCAATTACCCAAAGTTTGAGGACAAATTAGTCGATTCCCTCAATGTTTCCAACGAAGAATTCGACAGCATGAGCCGACGCAAACAGAAAAAGCTTCTGGTGGACTTCCTCGGAGAAGAAATCAGTGATTGGAACCGCATCGACACCACCTATATCACCCCTCAACAATTTGATTGGGCTGTGATGTTCCAAAACACCAACACCTTCGAGAACTTCAATATCCGAAGTCGTGGCGACTCGAAACAAACGCTCAATCTGGCACCACGACCTACCTTCCGCCTTGGTGGCTATTTCGGTTGGCGCTGGCTCTTCTTAGGCTATACCTTCGACATGGGCGGACTCTTAGGACACAAATCTGCAAAAAAACAGAAAACATCCTTCGACCTGAGTTTCTATACCTCCCGAATAGGTCTCGACATCTTCTTCCGAGAGACTGGTAACAACTACAAAGTCACCAACATGAGTAGTATTGTGACTGATGGTGCCAAGGTTTCGAACCAATTCGATGGACTCGAACTGCATACACGTGGTATGAACATCTATTACATCTTTAACCACCACTATTTCTCCTATCCAGCCGCTTTCTCACAAAGTACTGTTCAGCGGAAATCTTGCGGTTCATTCAAAATGGGATTCTCTTTCACCCATCACAAACTCTCGCTCGACCAATCAAGAATTTCCTCAGAACTGTTACCTTACATCGACAAGTCCTTGCTCTTCAATTCCGTTATCTACAACGACTACAATATCAATTTCGGCTACGCCTACAACTGGGTATTTGCCAAGAATTTTCTGTTCTGCGCTTCATTCAGCCCAGGCTTTGCATACAATATCACACACTACGATGCAGAGCACGTAGACACTCAAGAACAAGAAGAAGAACCCAAGGGTTGGCTTTCGTGGTTCAAATTCCGAAAACTTAGTCTGGATTATGGACTTCGATTAGGTCTTGTGTATAATGATACGAAGTATTTTGCAGGACTTTCGTTCATTTTACATTCGTTTGATTATAGAAATGACCAAATCGGACTCAACAATTCTTTTGGATCACTCAACTTCTATGTAGGTTTCAATTTCAAGAAGAAGAAGGGAAAGAAATAAAAACGTCAACGAGTTTACAAACAAAAATATAAAAGCATTCAAAAATAAGACAAAGATGGCATGTTTTTAGAAAATTTGATTAAACAAAAATAAAATAATCAACATTTCTAAAATAATTTTATAAATTTTGCTTGAAAAAATTTGCAGTATTAAACAAAATGATTAACTTTGCGCTTAGAAAATAAAACACGACAAAATACATTCCAAAAGCGGAGTAAAACAGCATCAGTTTTTATCGTTTTAGGGAGTGTTTCAATCCTAACGAGTATTATCTCCCAAATTAATCATTATAATTAAGCAGTAATTAATTTAAAAGTATTGTAAACTCATTCTGACAGTACACACAAAACACGACAAAAAGGAAGCTTCACATCGAGAGATGCGAGGCTTTCTGTTTTGCTATACCCCTATCTTCTGTATGAAAAATGGCATCAAAAAGCACTAAATCGGAAGAATTTCATAAAATACCATGTTTGAGCACAAAAAAACAATAAAGTTTTTTGTTGTAAATCGATTGTTTTTATTAAATTTGCACCATAAAATGTGTACTAGGACCAACTGACAATTTTTATGACTGGAAATAAGACTCCATCAATAGCAAGTCAGCATAGGGATAATACCATTATAAATTTTAAACTAAGCATGAAAAAATATTTCTTGACAATTGGATTACTTTTGATGGGAATACTTACAACAAGTGCTCAAACAGTGGGCAATCCATTTGTAAAAGAAATTGAAGAGGAGAAGATTATTACATCAACACCATCCCAGGTTTCGGTTTCAGCTACAGCCAGCGAAGACGATGGCACAGTGATTATTCTAATTGGCACCGAATACTACGGAGACGTGAATGAGGACAAGCTTGTCAATATAAACGATATTGTGGCGACAGTTAATTATATTCTTAATAATAGCACAGCCACAGGAACATTCGAAATATTGAATGCGGATACAGACATAGATGGTGTTGTGAGTATTTCAGATGTGGTAGCAATCGTCAACTACGTTCTGAATGGAGAAAAGAAAATCCGCGTCAGCGGCGGCAATGCAGCCGAAGCGCACGCTAAAAAACGATAATACACATAAAGAAATATTATAAACAACTAAAAAATAAACAATTATGAAAAAATTATTTTTTACTTTAGCAATGATGCTCGTGGGCTCTACAGCTGCATGGGCAGGTGATCCTTATTTAACAATTGATCCGTTCACTATCACGTCAGCATCGGGCAATAATTTTGTAAAAGTTCGTATTCACTGTGATGCTGAAGATACTAAAGATTTTGATTATCTTGATATGAGTACTTATGAAACTGCTACACTAACTGGAACAAGATTTACAGCTTTTCAGTGTAACATTATACTCCCTGATGGTTTAAAATTTAAAAAATTGGGTAGTATCTATGCAGTGAAATCGGCAGAGTTTTCTAAAGCTGTAGAGTTCTCAATCGGTCAGAATCAATTTACAAATTCAGATGGTAAGGAACAATTAAATCTTGTTGTATATAGTACACAAAATGCACCTCTTTATCCAATTGTAGTTGGTGATGAAGCTGAAACTGCAACTAATTACTTATTCCAATTCGCAGTTTCACCTAAAGATGAATCTGCTTATGGAAAATATGAGATGGAAACTGTTAAAATTATCATAGCACCAAGTGCTGACAAAGATGGAAATTTATCAAGTGAAGAAAGTGTAAATCAGCTTGATTTTAACACTCCTGGTTCATATCCTCTTACTCTTGACGAAGGAAAAGCATTTCCAACTTGGAACGGTACACTCACTAATGTTGACGTAAACCTGACACGCACTATCAAAGCTGGTTACAATACAGTATGTTTTCCATTTGCAATGACAGGTGAGGAAGTAGCAACAACATTTGGTGAAGGTTCTCAGGCTTATTCTTATTCAGAGGCTGCTGGTCAGATTTCGTTTGCTAAGGTAGAAGGTATTGAAGCAAATGTTCCAGTATTACTGAATGCAACAACTGCAGCAAGTAAATTTGCATTGACCGATAGAACCGTTAAAGCAGCAACTGATTTGGCAGTTTCAGGTAACACTTATGATTATGTTGGTAATTACACTCCTGGAATTACAATTACAGAAGGAAACTACGTATTATCAAATGGCAGCATTGTAAAATCACTCGGAAGTTCTACCTTGAATGGTATGCGTGCTTACTTTGCTAAAAAGGGTGCAGAGGCAAAGAGCTTGTCAATGGACATTGAAGGTGAGGCAACAGGCATTCAATTGGTTAACGGAGAAGTTGAAACGGTAGGCGACATCTATACAGTTGGTGGTCAGCTCGTACGCAGAAACTCTACAATTAAAGGTCTTCCAGAAGGCATTTATATGATTAACGGCAACAAGGTTGTTGTTCGCAAGTAAGATTAGAATTAGTGAAGATTTAGTAATTTAACCCTCAAATAATTAGAAATCATGGACAAGAAATTATATATTCAGCCTTCTTTTAGAGTAAATGTTTCACAACTTGATGTTTACATGCAAGACCTCAGTAAAGCAAAAGTTGAAGGTGCTGAGGATATATCAGTTAACAACGAAGGTGATAATGTAGCTGGTGATGCAAAGCTCAGAGGTGAGTGGAGTGAAAATGGTCTCTGGTAATCACACGCTGTAACAAATCAAGCAATTAAGGTTTACACCTTATTATATATAAAGACGAGCATCCTGCTGAGGGTGCTCGTCTTTTTTGATGGATAAATCGTAAATGAATACATACGTAAAAACGAAAAACCACCATCTTCACAGACAGCGGTTTTTCAAACAATCCATTTAGGATTCCAAACTAACCTATACTAATATTTATCAACTTTTAGAAATAGCAAGACATCATGATTAGAACTGCTGAAGGATGCTTTCTGGGAGGATTGGCATAGCGCCATTCTGCGTGCAGATATAAGCAGAAACCTCAACAGCAAGCTTGTGAGCCTCCTCGATAGGTTTACCCTTCAGCACAGCAGCACAGAAACTACCTGTGAATGAGTCACCAGCACCCACTGTGTCAGCCACTTTCACTTTAGGAGTAGGTTGGAAGGATTTCTTGTCAGCAGTGAAGACATAGCTTCCGTTCGTGCCACAAGTGAGAACAAGAATGTTCAGTTTATAAGTGTCAATGAGGTAATGGCATTGCTTTTCGAGGTCGAGACCACCCAAATTGAACATACGTTCGATAACTACCAATTCCTCATCGTTGATTTTCAGAATATTGCATTTTTTGAATGATTCCTCTATCACTTCCTTGGAATAGAACTTCTGACGAAGGTTGATGTCGAAAATCTTCACACAATCAGCAGGAGTAGCATCAAGGAACTTCTGAATCGTTGTACGGGTCACAATACTTCGCTGAGCCAAGGAACCCCAGCAAACAGCCTTGCACGACTTTGCAATTTCTTCCATCTCTGGAGTGTAAGGAATGTTGTCCCAAGCCACTCCTTCACGAATTTCATAGCAAGGAATACCTTGATTGTCGAGTGTCACCTGCACCGTACCTGTTGGATATGGCACGCGAGGCATGAGATAGTTGAGTTTATTTGCTTCGAGTGCTGCGATGGTTTCATCAGCCAAGGCATCTTCTCCTAATGCACTGATAGCGATAGTATCATTACCAAACTGTCCAGCATGGAAAGCGAAATTTGCTGGTGCACCACCGAGTTGTTTTCCTTCTGGGAGGCAATCCCAAAGTGCCTCACCGAGACCTACGATATAGTTTTTCATATTTTATTAAAGACCCACTCCCCACCCCTCCTTCTGAGGGAGGGAAGCAGCCACTATGTTAATGGGTTAATAATTTTGATTTAATTTGAATTCTATTATTGCTTCACCTGCTTAATGTAAGTAATCAGATAAACAACACCGATAGCCATGATAGCGACAGCGCCTGCTTGTCCCATGGCATCGCTCATGAAGCCCATGAGGAGAGGGAAGATGGTACCTCCGAAAAGACCCATAATCATCAAACCACTGACCTCGTTCTGTTTGTCAGGAACAGAAATAAGTGCTTGAGAGAACACCATCGAGAAGATGTTACTATTGCCATAACCCACAAGAGCGATGGCTGTGTAGAGAATTGCCTTTGAACTACCACCAAACATAAGAGCCATACTGATAGCCATCATCAACACACTGATAATGAAGAACACCTTAGTTTTCATCACGCGGAGGAAGAAAGAACCTGTGAGACAGCCAATGGTACGGAAGATGAAATAAAGACTGGTCGCGAATGCAGCTTCGTTGAGCGTCATACCAACGCGTTCCATGAGCAGTTTAGGAGCAGTAGTGTTCGTACCGACATCGATACCCACGTGGCACATGATGCCAAAGAAAGAAAGCAGCACGATAGGCTTACCTAACAGGCGGAAGCAATCAGCAAACGAAGAAGTCTTTCCCTCCATCTTCTCCTCCTCAATTGGAGTGACGAAGAGCAAGCCTGTAGCCAATAAACCAACAACAAAATAGATGAGGAAAAGCACACGCCAATCCATACCGAAAGATGGAATCACCTTTGTGGCACCCCACATAGCCAAATAAGGAGCAAGGAAAGAAGCAATCGCCTTGATGAACTGTCCGAAGGTGAGAGTAGAAGCGATGTTGGAACCGCCAATGATGCTCGACACGAGCGGATTGAGGGAAGTCTGCATGAGTGCGTTACCAATGCCCAGGAGGGAAAAAGCAATCAGCATGATAGGGAAAGTCTCACCCAAGAGAGGGAGGAAGAGTGAAACAACTGTCACGATAAGCGACAAGAGAACCGTCTTCTTTCGGCCAATCTTGTTCATCAGCATGCCCGTTGGCACAGAAAAGATGAGGAACCAGAAGAACACGAGCGAAGGGAAAATGTTTGCCACTGAATCGCTCAACGAGAGGTCTTCTTTCACGTAGTTGCTGGCAATGCCAACCAAGTCCACGAATCCCATGGCAAAGAAGCAAAACATCACGGGAATCAGGTAGAGCGTCTTGTTCGATTTCATATCATTTCAATTTTTATTTTATTTCATAAATCTTTGCCTTGCCACCCTTCACCTTGAGTTGGTTGTAAGGCTCGGAAGGGAACACGAGGTTGGTCATCACCATCTTGCCTTCGCTGTCGAATGCCTCCACGCTGCACTTGTCGATGAAGATGCGGAGCTGACGGATACTGCCAAATGTTGGAGCCACGGTTTCAGCAGCAAATTGTTCGCTGAAACTGCAATCGCCACTCTCCTTGCGATTCATCTTGAAGGTGCGAGCCGACTCGTCGTAATTCATCACCACTTTCTCACCCTTTGCATTCTTCAGTTCGATAGACGAACTACCCTTCATGTCGATGACGATTTCGCATGTGCTGCTTGGCTTCTTCAGTTGCTTGCCGCGTACTTTCAGCATTTCAGGTGATGGAACACTTGCCAAATAAGTTTCGCCAGCATCCTCGAAGAGTTTGAGGTCGCGAGGCACACTATTGGCAGAGCGGAACTGCTTGGTTGGCACTTGGTTAGCATACTGCCAGTTGCTCATCCATGCGAGAGCCACCAAGCGACCATCAGGTGCATTGGAGAAAGTGACCGTAGCATAATGATCCTTGCCATAGTCCATCCACTTGGTCATGCTTGGCTTGGAATCGCATACGAACTTATGTCCGTCGAACTTACCCGTGAAATATTGAGTTGCACTACCACCGAAAGGACCACCAGGGTTGATATTCAGCAGGAGCACCCACTTGTTGTTATCCATTTTCAGTAGGTCTGGACATTCCCAAACACCGTCGTGGTTGCCATATTCCTTACCGAAACTGCTTTCGTAAGTCCAGTCCTTCAGATTCTTGGACGAATAGAACTGCACTTCCTGACCAACAGCGAGCACCACAATCCATTTCTGAACGCCTTCGTGCCAAATCACCTTAGGGTCGCGGAAGTCGGGAGCAGCGTAAGTGATAACTGGGTTGCCAGCATATTTTGTGAAAGTTTTGCCGTTGTCTGTGCTGTATGCAATGCTCTGAGTCTGATGCTGACCAGCCGATGTGTACATGGCGATGATGGCATCCTTACCAAAACCAGCGGTGTTCTGCTTGTCAACCACTGCACTACCACTAAAGATGGAGCCCAATGCATCTGGGGCAATAGCTTCATCCTGCATTTGCCAGTGAACGAGGTCGGTGGAAGTGGAGTGTCCCCAAGTCATGTTTTCCCACTGAGAACCGTATGGGTTGAACTGATAATAGAGGTGCCAAACGCCATCCTTATAGAACATACCATTAGGGTCGTTCATCCATCCCCAAGCAGGAGTGTGGTGATATGCAGGACGGAAACGTTCACGGTTGGTCGTGTCGAAAGTGCTCGACAACTTCATTTCCTTCCAGCAAGAGAAATCCTTCACGGAACCCGTCTTGTGGCGGTCGCCGTGGAAAGTAATATCCAGCAGCAGGTTCTTGTCGAACTTGCTCAAATCGAGTGGCACAAGATAATCCACTTTATCAACAGCCAGGCGCAGATTGAATCCCTTCACCACTTGGTTGTTGCACACGATGTCCACATGTGCGTTTTCCTCTTTCTCCTCAACAGGCAGAAGAAGGAAACGCTGCGAGGCATTCACTCGCACCATAGTATGTGCGTCGCTGAGGTGCTGAGGAGTTGCAATTTGAGCCGTTGCTGTCAAGCTTGTCATTGAAAAAGCAAACAGAGTTGCCAAAGTCGTTAGTTTCATATTATTTGTTTTTGAGTTTTTAAGTTTTCGCAAAGCTGAGTATCTTCGTTAAACTTTAAACGTTAAACTTTAAACGTTATTTGTTAGAATCGGGAGAGGAAAACACTTCTTCCACATTATCAGCGGCAAATTTAGTTTTTCTTCGAATTCATCGATAAAAAATATGTTTCTCTTTATCGCAAAAATGTTGCATGAAACATTTTTTCCAAGAATTTCAACATTCGTCCTATCGAATCACCACATCCAGCGTGATAGGAATCTTCAGTTTCTTTCCTTTTTCCTTCGTTTCGATGGTCTTTGTGATATGCTGCAAGCCGTTTCCCATCTTTTCCTCCACTTTGAACGTGAGAAGGAGAAGCTCCTGACGGTTATTTTCATCGCAGTGGAGCACAACCACGTTCAGCGTTTTCTCTGCACCTCGGTTCATATAGCCCAAGTCGAAACGGTTTCTCGATACACGAGTGTCCTTTGTCACAGCGATGGGGAATTGCTTCATCAGCGTTTCGGCAGAAGTGATGCAATTGCCCTCCATCGCCATCTGTACGAAATGTCGCTTTGGCCTATCCTCTGCCTTGGCTGTTGCCGATGTATAGACCACCGTGCCACTTTCGTAGAACTCCCCACCCTTTCCCGCAGGATTGAAGGAGAGCATCACTTGGGATGAATCGCCAGGCTGCAACATGGCATCGCGTTCAAAGGCTATGGTCGTGCAACCGCACGACGTGTAGCCTTGCACCAATCGAACGGCATCGTCGCCCACATTGCGAATCCAGAAAGAACGTTCTTGTTTACCTTGTTCTTCCTTAATCGTTCCGATGGACACTTCCGAAGCACCGATGACAGCGACAGAATCCGTCGTCACTCCTGCCAACAGCAGACATATCGACAAAAGATTAGCGAGCATAGTATTTCTTTCCGTTAATGATACACATTCCCTTGGTAGGAACACTGCTGAGTTGCATCCCCTGCAGGTTGTAGATGGAAGGATTCTTCTGAGAACGGTTGTCGTTCAAAAAGCTTCCGATGGCATCCGACTGCTTTTGCTGAGCATCGAGCAACCATGCACTCACCTTCGCCGTAGTGTTATTCGTGGCAAAGACTTCTGCCTCTGTCTGTTCTGCATTCGTTGGGAAGAGACGAACCGAATATGCCCAAGTGTCGTTGACAAAAATGTCGGCAATGGAACCATCGAGGAACACATGGAGCTTCAGCACTTGCCCTGCAGACACTCTTTTAGGGAGCGCAACAGCATAAACGCCGTTATACACACCATTGTCGTTGGCTGTGCGGTCGAGGGCGGTCAGGTCGAGCGTGAGCATTCCATTGTCGGAATTATAAGTAAGGGAAGCACCCTTGTCACCCTTCTTCAGGAAACGGAAACCCATTTCTCCACCGCCCACAGTGAACTCACCCAGCAGTTCCACTTGCCTTCCGCTGACAGGTGCAAGCGATTCTGTTCCATTCAGTTGCAGTGTTCTTTCCACCTTGGTCTCAGTTCGCATACCCGTGAGTCCGCTGTATGGTTTCTGAACGAGGGAGCCATCGTTTGCCAAGGAGATTTCGCGTGGCAACGAATAGTTGTGTGCCCATCCCATTTCGGCATTCACCGAACCAGCCAATTTGTCGGGAACGATACCCAAGAGAAGCGTCTTATCATCCTTCTGATAAATGGTTGGTGACAGCAATCCGTAGCCGTCCTTGCTGATGCCATTCATTTCCAGGAATTGAGGCGCAGCATTGTCGGGAACGAACTTACCATCCGAGCCAACGCTTCCCACCCAGCAGAGTGTGCGCACTCCAGCACCGGTGTTCAGCGGTGTGCAAGTAAAGAGCCATTTGCCGTTGCCCATGTCGGTCATGTTCGGCATTTCCCAGAAAGTGCCATGCTGATTCGCATTCGTACCATGGAAGAAGATGCTGCCGTCATTCGTCCACGAACCATTCTGATACTTATGTAGTGTGCAAGCACCCACACCGTTCTTGCTCGTACCCACGATGATGTATTTCTGTCCGTTGGCAGCAAAGAAATATGGGTCGCGGAAGTCGTCGGAGAGTCCCGAAGGACGTCCGTTGATGATGACACCCTGCTTGTTCCAGTCAGCCAGTGTCTCGTCTGCTGGCGAAGCCTGTGCCATCACAGCCTTGGCATTATCCACAGCCGTATAGATGATATTGGGTTTTCCACCTGTTAATTGTGCATCCGTAAAGACACATCCAGACCAACAGCCCTTGATGTCGTAACTCTCACCTGGAGCAATGGCAATCGGTTCTTCCGTCCATGAATAGAGGTTCTCGGAGGAAATATGTCCCCAGTGCAGGCGAGCCATGTAAGGGCCATTGGCATTCTTCTGGAAGAACACATGATAGCGTCCATCGCTATATGTCATACCATGACATTCGTTCGTCCAGCCACCCGAAGGCATACCGTGGAACTGTGGACGCCAAAGGCTATCGGCATAGCGCGATGAAGGGTAATTGAAATCGGGAGCAACGGACGAAGCAAGCGTATTGTTTGCCAATGCAGCCACTTCGTCAGCAGTCATAGCACTGTTATAGACAGCAATGTCGTCCATCAATCCGCAGAACGTGTTGATGAGGAAAGGCCCAGCCTTCAGTTCTGCGGCATCCTTGCCAATCCAGAAGTCGGAAGCGGAGTGCTGCACGTCCGAACGACTCATGCGACAAGTACCGATGGCGTTGCTATTCAGATAGAGTGTACCTTTGTTGCCAGCCTTGTCGAGCACCACAGTCAGCACATTCCATTGTCCACACTTCAGTTTCTCGCTTCCGTCAATCGTGAAGAGATAACCGTCAGCATAGGCGGAACCAAACTGGAAACGGAGGTCGCCCTGCGAGGACATTTGGAAAGCGAATCCCTGCTTAGCAGATTCGTTGAGGTTGCCACAAATCGTGGCGTATGTAGGTGTGTTCTCAGCCTCAACCGTATTCATCATCGGATAGGTTTCAGCAGCGAGCACCACACGAATGGTCAGTGCCGAAGTGCTGAAGCTGCTAACAGGCAGTGAAGCCTTCACGAAGTTGGAGTAGCCATCGAAACGAAGCGCCACACCATCGGGACTCTTCACATTGAAGGCTGGCAATTGCGACTGCACCGTATAGGCAGAGGAGGAAACGGACTCAGTAATGGAGCGTCCATCGCTTCCAAGCGACATGTCGAAATGTGCTGCTGTCTGTGCATTCATAGCCGACACCATAACTGACATTCCGACTGACAAGAGTATCTTTTTAGCTTTCATTTCGTTAGTATAAGTTAGGAGTTAGAAATCTCGACAAAGATAATAATTAAAAATGAAGAATGAAGAATTAAGAATGAAGAATGTATTTTACACTGCTCATTGGATGAGTAATTTTCATTCTTCATTCGGAGCGTTGCGACCATTCTTCATTCTTCATTCTTCTTTTCGCTTACTTCAGGTAGTTGATGCAGTTGCGAGTGAAGCGCTCCAACTGGTCTTGGTATTCGTTCGTGCCACCAATATTCCATTCGTAAGAAGCAAGACCTACAGCGAGGATGCGACCATTGAATGTGGTGGTTGGAGCGAAGTCGATGATACCAGCGCAACAGTAGTCAACTACGTGGTTCCAAGTGCCGAGCACGGTGGAGTTGGTCGTTTCCTCCCAAGCCTTCACCACGTTTGGATTTGGAGTCAGGCCGAATGCGTTGAGGTCCCACATGCAGTTGTGGTCACCCTTGATGCCAGCACCTTCGAAGGTGTAAATAGGGCGCTCGTAGAGACCAGCTGTATAGTTCATGCCCCAGTAGATGTCGTGCTTTGAGTGGTCGTAAATCTGACCTTCGACATTACCGATAACAGGCTGAGAACCCCACACATCGTTGTTCTGACCGCCTTCGCCACTGCCGAAGATGCCAGGCTGGAGTGATTCAGGAATACGCTCCACTGCCACTGTCATCTGAGTAGCGTGGTTGGTGAGCAACAGATTGCCACCATCAGCGCAGAACGCCTTGAGTGCGTTGATGACTTCTGCCGAAGCCAAGTTGCCAGGAAGGTTTGCATAGCCATGAGCCACACCGATGCGGTCGCACATCACCCAGCACATGGTTTCCTCCTCGATGTCGAGGTTGTCGATGGTTGCAGGGGTGAAGAGAACACCTGTGCCATTGTTCACATAGTTCTCCTTGAACCATGCCACTGCGGATGCTTCGTCAGCCGACTGCTCATAGTCGTTTGGCACGAGCATAGCCACTTTGGCTGTTGCAGGACGGCTCACATAGGTCAGACAGTTGCGAGTGAACAACTCCAGCTGGTCTTGGAACTCATTGATTCCACCCACATTCCATTCGTAAGCAGCAAGGCCTACAGCCAGAATACGTCCAGCAAATTCGGTGGTTGGGTTGAAGTCGATGATACCTGCGCAGCAGTAGTCAACCACGTGGTTCCATGTGCCAAGAACGGTTGAGTTGGTAGCATCTTCCCAAGCCTTCACCACGTTAGGGTTTGGAGTCAAGCCGAATGCGTTAAGGTCCCACATACAGTTGTGGTCTCCCTTGATGCCAGCACCTTCGAATGCATAGATGGAACGCTCGTAGAGTCCCGACTTGAAATCCATGCCACGATAGATGTCGTGCTGAGAGTGGTCGTAAATCTGACCTTCAGCATTACCAATGATTGGCTGAGTGCCCCAAACGTCGTTGTTTTGACCACCTTCGCCACTGCCAAAGATGCCAGGTTGCATTGTTTCAGGAATACGTCCGATAGCCACCGACATCTGGGTAGCATGGTTGGTGAGGAAAAGACTTCCGCCATCAGCACAGAATGCCTTGAGTGCGTTCACCACGTCGTTCGAAGCCAATTCGCCAGGAAGATTCTTGAAGCCAGGAGCAATACCGATGCGGTCGCACATCACCCAGCAAGCCACCTGCTCCTCCACGTCGAGGTTTTCAATCGTTGCAGGGGTAATCACAATGCCCTTCTTGGCATCCACGTAGGTCTTCTTGAACCAAGCCACAGCGTCCTTCTCGTCGGCAGACTGCTCATAGTCGTTTGGCACGAGCATGGCAACGAAGTCGGATGCCTTCTTCACCTCGTAATTGATGTAGAGACGAACGGTCTGACCTTCCGACACGCGACCATCACTGTAGCGTGCCTTCACAGTATAGCTCACGTTGGTGTTGGTTGGAGCCTTCTTGATGACATACTTGTCAATCACTTCATCAATGTTGGTGACATCGGTGTTGTCCTTGATAATCTGAACTCCCGACAGACCGGCTGCCGTTGGATTCGTCCATGTCAGCGTCACTTCGCGGCTTCCTTCAGGACAGTTGGCAACCAGGTTCTGAACAGCCTCCGAGTATTTTGCATCTTCCAAGTCCACATCAGAACAAGCGGTGAAGAGGCAAAGCAAAGCCATCAAGCCTAAATATATCTTTTTCATGTTATGATAGTTTTTATTTGAGTTGTTGTTATGTTGTTGAGTTTCCGTATCGCCTCCCCTCACCTCGGAGGGGAGGAAGAGAATCCTAATATTGCTTGTAGAGTCCGTTCGAGTTATCAAGTTCTGTGAGTGGAACAGGGAGGAAAATCTCGTTTTCAGTCACCGAACGATTCTTGTAGTAGTCACGGATATTGCTTTCGCTCTTCATGTAGTTGTTCATCGTGTTGAGCAGATAATCGTTGCCCCAACGAACGAGGTCGAACCAGCGATTGCCTTCGAGTGCCAATTCCAGACGACGCTCCATGCGGAGAGCCAAGCGAGCACGGTTCTTGGTCCAAGCCAAATTGCCATCGTAATCCGTTGGATAAAGACTTACATAGTAGTCAGCCTTAGCAGGGTCGAGGTCGCTTTCGCCACCCTTCACACTATTGGCAGCACGCTGGCGCACCTGATTGATGAGATCGCGAGCTTCCACGAGTCTTGGCTCTGTGGCAGCATTGGCATCGCCCGACTGCTCGATGAGTGCTTCAGCCTTCAGCAAAAGGATGTCAGCATAGCGCACAAACATGAAGTTGAGGGAGTTGCAGCCCCAAGGCCATGCAGCGTTGGCATCCTTAGGGTCTGGCCAAGCCTTCTTGTTGGAGTATTCTCCGTAAGTTTCAATGGCACGGCACCAGCCAGCTGTGTAGGTGTGTCCACGCCAAGGGAAACCAATACGACCTACTGTGAAGTCCAAGCGTGGGTCGATGCTTCCTTCGTAGTCCTCAGTCACGTTCTCACTGTTGAACGAACCGTCGAGATAAGGCAGACCGTTCTCGTCAGTGCGGAAGGCATTCACCAAGTTCTGACTGCCATAGAAGAAGTCGTCGCCTGTGCCATAGAGGTTGCCGTCGCTGTAAGTACAGTTCAAGAGATTCGACCAATTGATGAGCGCATTGTCGTTGGCAGTTGAGCATTGGAGTGCGAAGATGGATTCCGAACCGTTGTTGTAAGCGATTTTCGACATGTCGCCAAAGTTGGCATAGAGTGCATACTGACCGCTCTTGATGACAGCATCAGCATAGAGTTCCACGTTTGCCCAGTCGGAAGTGAATGCACACACCTTTGCCATGATAGCCTGTGCTGTGGTCTGAGTGATACGACCTACGGCACTCTTCTTGGCAGGAAGTACAGCAATGGCATCGGTGAGGTCCTTCTTGATGAAGTCGAGGATTTGCTCACGCGTGAATTCATCGTTGCTCTTTGTGTTCACGTCTTCGCCTTCCTTGAAGTAAGGAATGCGCTTGAAGATGCGGATGAGGTCGAAATAATACCAAGCACGGAGTGTCTTCAGTTCGCCCATCAGCTCGTTTGCGTTCTTCACCGAACTTGCCGACTGCAATGCCAACATGGCGTTATGAACGCGGGAAATGGCATAGTAGTTGTTCTGCCATTTGTTCAGGCAGCTCACGTTGTCGGAGTTGATTTCACTCACTTCGAGCAGGTGGATGTTTTCCTCCATACCTGTGCCACCACCGCCTTTCAAGGCATCATCGGAACGGACGTCGAAAATCCAGTTGGTGGAAGGACCAGCGAACGACTCGTTGTTTCCGAAGAAGTGGGCTTCCAATCCAGCGTATGCCGATGCTACGAGACCTTCAACCGAATTGTCGTCAAGTTGCTCTGCTGTGAACTGTCCCTGAGGCACCGTGTCGAGCATGTCAGAGCAGGAAATTGCCATGAAGCCCATCGTGGCAACCATTATGTAGCTATATATCTTTTTCATATATTGATTGTTTTTATGATGTTGAGTTAATGCTTATTTGGTTCACATTCTTCTTTCGTTAGAACTGCAAGTTCACACCCAGTGAGAACGTATGAGCACGTGGATAAGGTCCGTTGTCAACACGAGCGCCGTAAGTGGTAAGTGGCACTTCGGGGTCAAGACCTGAATACTTGGTAATCGTAAACACGTTCTCCATCTGTCCATAAAGGCTCATGGAAGAAAGGCCAACTGCCTTCAGCCAAGGCTGGTCGAAACGATAAGAGAGCTTGAGGTACTTGCACTTCAGGTAAGAACCGTCTTCCATGAAGTAAGTTGACATACGAGTTTCGTTGTTGTCATCCACAGTGGTCAGTGCAGGAATCGACGAACCGGTGTTTTCCTTTGTCCATGCTTTGAGCACATCAACGCTACGGTTGGTGTAGAGGTTGCCGTAAGTCATGAACTCCAACTGCTTGCGAGTGCCGTTGTAGATGTCAAAACCGAACTCACCCGAGAAGAATGTGGAGAGCGACCAGTTCTTGTAGTGTGCTGTGAGTGTCAAACCGAGTCCGAAGTCTGGGTTAGGGTCACCGATGACACAACGGTCAGCATCTGTGACAGTACCGTCGCCATTGATGTCGCGGAACTTGAGGCGGCCAACGCCCTTGCCTTCCTGAAGAGCATGGTTGCTCACCTGGTCCTCATTCTGGAAGATGCCATCGCATACATAACCATAGTAAACACCCATAGGCTTGCCTTCAATCAGTCGCCAGTCGCCACCAATCACACTCACTTCGTCGTTGAGCTTCACCAGTTTGTTGCGATACATCGAGAAGTTGAAATTGCCTTCCCAACTGAAGTCGCCATACTGAGGAGAATGATAGTTGGCATTCAGTTCGAAACCGTGGTTCTTCATCGTACCCGTGTTCATGAACTTCACTGCGTTCTCACCTGCAACTGAAAGCACTGGAGGCAGGGTAATCATGTCCTTCGTGTTCTTCCAGTAGTAGTCGAGCGAGAGGCTCAGGCTTCCGTTGAACAAGTAAGCATCGAGACCGAGGTTGGTC
>OCVV012829736.1_pt1 | contig 29720 bp, 10 predicted proteins | sample 1539721 | NCBI WGS metagenome assembly OCVV01 (sample SAMN02144230, study PRJEB22623) | gut metagenome | biome: sheep rumen | host: Ovis aries | place: New Zealand | reverse complement strand
CAAGGCGCTCCTCACTCCTCTCGCCGCCATAGTTCACGCAGCCTTGCGCCCTGACACCACAGAGCATGCCAGAGAGCACCGACAGCACCACCGCCGTCAGCAGGTATGTCATGAAACTATGTCTCAGTCTTGCGCCATTCATCATATCTTATAACATCTGCCTTTTTAAAATAACGCTCCTCTCCCCGTTTTATTGTCCAAGGGTTGGTTATGCAAGTAAATTATTCTGAGTAAAAATATGAAACCCACAAGAATGATGTAGTTAAAATGTTTTCTACTAAGTCACATTCTCATCTCACGCTCCACGGCCTCCTCCAGCGAGTCGGGCATAGAGGAAAAGAAGTCATAGCCGGTGACGATGTTGACATGGACAGAGTCCAAATCAGTTTCACCATAGAATGATTGTTACATGTCAGACAGGTTAGCGGGTCTGTGAGACTTTCTGCCTGTAGGATTTCGGAGTCATCCCAAACCTCTGCTTGTTCAACCGCTTTCCCGGCGAAATCTCCTTCTCGCCCTATATCACCCACTATCCGTTAATTCAGACTGTTTCACTGATGACTGAAACAGTTTGTCAAGAGAAAATTATCCCCTCTCGCCCCATAAGGCAAGAAGGGATAATATCTAATATATGGCTGCCCCACGTTAGGGTGGCATCAGCACAACCAGGTTATTTCACAAGAACTTTCTTTGAGCGTTCTGCGCCAAACTGCACGATGTATATGCCTCCAGGCACGGAATATGTCTCAATGTTGCTCTTACAACGGCCGCTGTAGAGAGTGCGGCCGGCCATATCTGCTATCCTCACATGCAGGTTCTCCGCATTTCTCACTACAATAGCATTGTGCGAGGTTGTGCATGCAGGCTCCGTACCACTCACACCGTCTATCGCATCGGGAGATCCCACTGTGAACGACAGTTGCTGACCATAGTATGTAGCAGAGGCCGTCTTGACGAAAGCCTGCACAATGTACGTTCCGACATCAAGCGTGCTGAGGTCAATGCTGCCCTCCATCGTATCATCAGTAATGACAGTATGCCTTTGTTCTGCATCCGGCAAGATAGTCATCATGCCTTTCGCTGCTGCAGCACTGCCACTGCGCCAGTACTCATAGCCCTGTGAAACCACGTCCTCACTGCCTGCAACGTAATAGCCGCAGAGTACAAGGCGGTTGTTCTCACTGTCCGTACGATACATGGTATAAGGGGTTGCAGGATATATGACAAACTCCAACTCCGTGCGGAAGTCGCGCCACTCACCATAGTAATAGACGTCAGTACCGTCGCTGTTCTTACCATAGCGCACCGCTGTACGGAACTGATACTCCGTGTCTGGGTTGAGCATACCGTTAACAAGAGACACACTGATTGTTCCGTCATCATTCTTACGTCCCTTGGTAAAGCGCGGGTCGGTAGTCCAATTCTGCTTCGTCTTCCACTGGAAACCGAACTCCGCGCCGCTGTAGGCATCACACTCTATCGTGCCGTTCAGCGTAGCCGAGCGGTTGGAGATACTTGTGGCAGGACTGGTTATAGTAGTGATGGACTTGGTTCTGAAATAGCCCGTTTTCTCTATGCGCCCTCCTTCTAACGTTTCCACGAAGTAAGTATAACTATACTCCACTCCCGGCCTCAAGCCAGTCAGGCGGATTGCCTCACCTTTAATGAGAGGATAGGTTTCGTCTCTGAAAACGATGCCGGATGCTTTCCACGTAGCCGTACCCACTGTATAGCTGCCCATCGTTACCAATGCACTGGTCTGCTCTGCGCTCACCCACCCTGCATATAATTCGACGTATTCAGTCCTGAAGCTGATGCTGTTGCTATATGTAGAGCCGTTGACCGTCCATTGCACTTCAACCCTATAGCTGGTATTAGGTGACAGACCGGTAAACGTGGCCTTACCATCAGTAAGCGTCTGCCAAGAGCCATAACCTAAACGATACTGTATATTGCTTATCGTGGCCGTTCCGGCATCATACGTAACATTTACGTTCGCTGATGTTTGAGTGATGTCCGATGTGCCTATCCTCACGTCAACGGAAGGCGTATTAATTGGATTACTAGAAGAACAGTAATACTCTTTTCCATCAGGAGTTTTAGCCACCGCTGCAAATCCATAGAAACTGCCAGCAAGAAGTCCAGTCAATTCCGCGCTTACAACACCGTTATCGACAGATGCTTCTACCGTGATGGCATCATTATCTCTTTCTGATACTCCTTCTACATGTTCTTTATACTTAAAATAGTACGTCAATCCCGTCACTTCAGACGGCTCGATGTCTGCCTGTACTACTGCGGAGGTTTGGGTTACATTACTCAGCCTCAGATTGGTTAAGTATCCCAAAGTTTTGAAGTACAGTACTTCGCTGTAAACCATATCGCCGCCTGCCGCCTGCACGTATGTGCGGGCCTGATAATCGGTGTTAATCTCAAGGTTCTCCTTTTTTAAGAAGAATGTTTCCTCGTCACCCAGGTTTTCCATGCTCTCCCATTCTGAGCTCCAGTCCTTCCTGAATTGTATGCCCTGCGCATAGACGATGGCATCGCCGACTATCACCTTGCCCTGCACCTCAGCCGAAGTCTGTGTGACGCTTGTCAGCGTGGGTTCCAGTGCCTGAACTGCCTCGGTAGTAAATGATGCTATGTCGCTATATACGGTGTCGCAGTCTTGCGCCTGTATAAAAGTACGCCATTCAAACTCTGTTGCTGGTCGCAGATTGCGGATGTTTGCCGTAAGTTTATTGCCATCAACGGTAGCCGTAACCTCAGACCAACGAGTACCCGCAGCATTTCTGTACTGTATGCCCTTGGCAACAATCGCAGCGTCGCCTCCGTCGAAACTGCCGTTGAGCGTAGCAGATGCCTGCATCAGGTTAGTAACACTGTCTGCCTGAGTGGATACATTTTTCGTGGCAAACACTATTGTGTCAGACTGCTCTGACGGCCAACGTTTCTCCAACGGACTGTCAAAAGTTGGTTTCATGTAAGAACACAAAGCATACGTAGTGTTGGGCTTCAGACCTTCTGCAATCTGCGACAACGTATTGCCATCAGGCTGAACAACGTATTTTTGCAATTCATTATTATATTGTGAATATTCCGTGTTCTTTACTTCAAGGTTCCTCACATATGCAGAAAAAGAATAAGAATAATAAGAAGAATAAGACTCCCACTTGAGCGTATGGGTTCCCGTTGCCAGTGTCTTGGTCACCGTAGTGTAAGATGCACTTGTCAAATTAGTTTGTGAGCCATCCACATAGAAATTGATTCCACCACCTGACACTTTATACTCAAATGAGATGGTGGTAGGTACACTTAACGTGAATGTCGTGCTGAAACTCCTGTATGATTTTGTTGTGTTATAAACATATCCTGAGCTTGAATACCAATAATAATCAGACGTAACGGGTATGTTGTCAGACTCTGCTGTAAGCAAGGCTTTTTCAAAAGACGTGCGGCTCCTGCTACTACCAGACCTCTGGAGCAACACAAACCCCGTCTCCACCTCTGCATCACCGGGATTAACATCACAAGTAAGCGTTGCTGTGGCCTGTGTAGTTGTTACAGTTGGTTTGCCAATACTAATATCTGTGGTCTCAAACTGCTTGATGTCGCTATAGACAGTATCTCCACCCACCTTGGAGTATGCGCGGAAAAGATACTGCTGTGAGGGATAGAGCGATGTGAGCTGTAGCGAACTACCTGTAGCCGGAGCATCTATCCATGTTCCGGCGGTGGTGTTCTGCACGTTCAGGTTCTTTATGCGACCGATACCTAGTCCTGTGTTCTCCGCAGAGGAGCGGCTGTATGCCCATTTCAGGGTATGACTGCCCGCACTGAGCGAATACTTGACTGTGGTGAAATCTGTCACACCAGTGATTGACTTCACCGCAGTGCCGTCAACATAGAACTGCAACATACCGATGTTTTCCTCTGAATTTACCTGCCAGTCAAACGAGATTGTTGTTTCCTCGGTCAGCGTGACAGTGGTTGAGAACCCGGCATTAAGGGTAGATGCACTGCTTGTGGGACTTTCCACCCATTTTTGGCGTGCCACGTAATTCCACGACGTGCTGCCCTGAGTAATGGTGAGAGGGTCGCAGGTGGCAGTGGCCAGATACTTGAAGAAATCACCGACACTCGGAATAGTGCCGTACTTGTACTGGAAACCGTTCTTCGTGCTTCCGTCAGCAAACGCGGCTTGCAGCGTCACCCTCGTCTGCGTGGCATCCGTGGGCTGCTCCGTAGTTACGGAACTGTCAGCACTGACCTTTGAGGCCGGCAACAGCACCAACAATACTGCCGTTAAGAATTGGATAATGTGCTTCATGCTATCATCTCCTGTTTTTTATCTCCCGCAGGCTCCCCGGAACAGGAATTATACGTAACTAGATGAAACAGAAAAGACGTGGGTGCCAGTACCTCTGCTTATCCCATCCACGAGGCTCTGGTAAACCCACATCACAAGGATAAGCAACCAGTCAGCCCACGCCGATGAGATTTTTATAAAAGGATACGCTCACAACAGTCCACAGTATAATGCGAATACACGCACTATTAAACCGCAAACTGTGAGCAACCATGTATAAAATCACCCACGCAGACGTTCCCGTTGCGCTATCTTCACGTGATGTTTGAAAATTTACCAGATTTTCGTGAACTGAAGATAAGCGTTAAGTAAACGCCTTTCCTTGATGCCCTGACAGCCATGTCTGCACGAGTACACACCGTGAGAAACATCAATACAATATGTCTTGAGACCAAGAGGTCTCACTTGACGGAGTACGTCCGCCCACCCGCCAGTCCCTTTGACAGACTGACTGGCTTTCAGTTGCAAAGATAAGAATTATTTCTGAAATAAACAAAGAAAATCATGAAAAAGTGTGAACGAAAAACACTGTGTGCGAGCACAACCGGACACTGCACAGTCCCCCTCCGACATTGCATGTTCCATATAATACTTGATATATAAGTAGATGCGCATAATTATTTATACAATCCTTGCATCACCAGACAATGCATCTTCAGCACCTGCTAACGGTTGAGTAGGAGTCACTACACGCCATTATATCATGCACTAAACCTACATCATCATGCAATACAAACATTATAAAAATAATTATGCACACATACTTATGTCTTGTTTTATGGCTTAAAAACGAGACAAAATGTTGTTTATTTGATAGCCAAATCTTCATAATTGTTAAAAATAACCTTCTCAAACCACTTTAGTCTTGTTTTATGGCTTAAAAACGAGACAAAATTTGTATCTTTGCACCAAGTAATTATTTGAAGATATTATATGTTACAATCAAAGGCCATAGAACAAATTGTGAATTCATTCCGCACCGATTATGTTTTCACGTACAGAGATTTGGGATTTCCTCCCGAATATAGTGCTAATGCTATACGCAAATTAAATCGTATGGCAGACACGGGGGCTATCCAACGGCTTTCCAAGGGGAGATTTTACAAGCCAAAACAAACTATGTTTGGGAACTTAAAGCCGAGCCAACAAGAGGTCGTAAAGGACTTATTGGAAAAAGAAGGTAAGATAGTAGGTTATTTGACAGGAGTTTCCATTTGGGGACAGTTAGGTCTAACCACACAGATCTCCAATATCATTGAGATTGGCGTGAAAGTGAAAAAGAACAATACCCGCAGGGGGATGTATTCTATCCGTTTTGTCCTACAAGCCAATCAGATATCAAAAAATAACATTCCTTTGCTCCAATTACTTGATTCTATAAAAAATATTAAGCGTATTCCAGACTCAACACCTGATAATTCATATAATAGAATTAGAGAAATCATGAAATCTCTGGATGAGAAAAGTATTGATTCTATGATAAAACTTGCTCTGAAATATAATCCCATGACAAGGGCTATTGTTGGAGCCATCACAGAAGATTTGTTTGGCGAAGAACGTGCCAGTGTTTTAAGAGATACACTTAACCCCATCACTGTATATAAGGTTGGCTTGACAAAGAAAGTGGTATCAACAAAGAATTTCAGAATTATATGACACTCGATAATAATAGACAACAGTTTTCAGATGCTATTCGTGCAGCTTCTGAATATCTAAACATCGCTGCTATTTATATAGAGAAGGATTATTGGATAACCAAGATTCTACAACAACTATCAAATACACCTCAGGCAAACAACATAGTATGGAAGGGTGGAACTTCATTGTCCAAGGGATATGGACTTATAGACCGATTCTCAAGTGATATTGATATAGCAGTGCTTGCAGAAGGAATGAACGGCAATCAAATAAAGACTTTAATTTCAAAGGTAAATAAGGTGATGACAAAGGGAATTCCTGAAACAGACATTCCTGGAAAGACCAGCAAAGGGTCTCGATACAGAAAGACATATCATTCATATCAGAGTACGCTAACTGAGAATGATCCACGTATGCAACTTCTTGGCAACTATGTCATCGTAGAAATCAATTCTTTCGCTAATCCTTTTCCATATGTAAGGTTGAAAATAGAAAGTTTTATAACACAGTTTTTAAGAGAAACTGACAAAGAAGAACTTATTGAAGAGTGGGATATGGCTCCATTTGAATTGAATGTCTTAGATAAACGACGTACAGTCTGTGAGAAGTTGGTGTCTCTACTACGTTTCTCCTTTACACCTCAGCCCATAGAATCATTAAAAGAGAAAATTCGTCATTTTTACGATCTTCATGCTCTGTCAAACGACCAAGAATGTCGTACTTATCTTAACAGTGATTTTGTATCAGACTTAAATGAACTATGGAAACACGATCAAGCGGTCTTTGATACCCCCGAAGGTTGGCAAGGGCATGATATCGAAGACGCTCCTTTGTTTAAGAACTTTCCACAACTTTGGAAAGAGTTAAGTGCTCATTATTCCAACGAACTTGGTCAACTAGCATATCGTCCTATACCATTGCCTGAAGAAATAGAGAAGAGTATGTCTGAAATTCTTAATATAGTTCAAAGACATTAGACAGGATAATGACAATATAACGAATAGGGATTGATAACACTATTATTTTTAAACAACTAATTAAAACGAATTACGCTAAATATATAATGTGCAACCGCGAATTATCGCAAATTTGCACAAATTATTCCTTCCGGGTGGAAGATAGCTTTTGCGATCTAATTTGATAGCTTTTATAGTGTAAAAGCTATGCTTTTACAAGGTAATATGATAGCTTTTACAACCTAAAACGATAGCTTTTACAATACCCGAAAAAACCTATTACTGATTATCAATAAGTTACAGATATCGAAATTTTGCCCGATTTCCAAAATAATTTCCCATCGAAGGATTTCATCGCAAGGAAATGGAGGGAGTAAAGATCAAAGTGTCACAAAAATAGGTGAAAAAGTAACACAAAGTATTTGCTTGTATAGGATTTAGTGATGATGAAAAAATAAATTGTCCCAAGTTTTTATTATATAATCACTAAAGATAGCACATTTGTTGTTATAAAAAATCATGCACGCCTGCTTAACAATATGTTTTTTAGATTTTTTTTGTAATTTTGCAGTAGAGAACCCCCTGAAGGGTATTAACATCTATACATGAATACTTCTGCAAGAAGTGAAATAGATAAAGTAAAAACCATAGACCGTAGATTTTGACACGCGAAGAAGCCATAGCAAAAGGTATAGAGGTGCACGAGATACAGCACACGATGAAGAGACGTACTCCATGGCATGACTATAGCCGCAAGGGTACGTACATGCTGACCCTTGTGGTGAGGGAACGCATGCCGTTATTGGGTACATTAGACGGAAGCCTGGAGGGCGAAGTGCCACCTTATGTGGCTCTCTCTGTTCTTGGAAATGCCATCGTACAGGAAGAGCAGAAAAAGATTAGTCAATACTACCCTCAGGTGGAAGTGTGGAAGTTGTGCGTTATGCCTGATCACTTACACATGATAGTAAGGGTTAAAGAAGACATGAAGGAGGGTAGGCACCTCGGAGCTGTCGTGGCAGGTTTTAAATCGGGGTGTAACTCCGTCTATTGGAAGTTGTACGGCATGAGCGAACCTCCAAGACAGGGTTTGTTTGAAAAAGGCTACTGCGACAAGATTCTCATGCACGAAGGTCAGTTAGACAACTGGAAGCATTATCTTGATGACAACCCTCGCCGTCTGATGATGAAACGCCAGAACCCAGAGCTTTTTACCATACTGACTGATGTAGAGATAGCTGGCGAGCAGTGTCAGATGGTAGGTAACAGATTCTTGCTGAATATTCCCGACAAGATGGCAGTCATTGTACACAGACGCTATACCGACGAGGAGAATGCCCGGCTGAGAGAAGAATGGCTGGCATGTGGCGAACGTGGCGGGGTGCTTGTAAGCGCTGCCATCTCTCCAAAGGAGAAGGAGGTATTGCGTGAAGCCATGAACCGTGGCTACAGCATCATTTTGCTTAGGGAGAACGGTTTCCCAAAGCTATACAAGCCATCAGGCGAGGCTTTTGACGCTTGTGCATCAGGATTGCTGTTGCAGATAAGCCCTTGGGAGTTTCATTATGAGAAAAGGGTGATTACAAGGGCGCAATGCCTCCACCTGAACGCGATGGCGGAAAGGATAGCAGGCGAGAGATAGGACCAAGTGGCAAAACCACTTGGTACAGTGGTGATGACGAAACCACTTGTAACAGTGGCGATGGCAAAACCACTTGTAACAGTGGCGATGACGAAACCGCTTGACACCGAGGTCGTTATCGCCACTGTTGTTTCTTGCCTGCCATCGTCCACGTCAGTTTTGCTGACGTGCTCCACCTGTCCCCTCTCTGAAAATCCTCATTTTATTTTGCTCTTTCTGCATTTTTTCGTACCTTTGCAACAGATTCATTTACTGAAACAAATAATACCAATATGAGAAAGCTGGTTTATTCAATGCTGCCAATGGCCAGGTCAAAATAGAAAAGATCACCATAGAATTCGAATAAGATGAGGAAATTATTTTTAATTGCGACATTCATTACGCTTGCTGTCGGCATCAGTCAAGCTCAAATTATCAATGAAAACTTTGAAAGCGGACTGCCTTCGAGTGCCCCTGCCAATGACACTAAAGTCACGCTGTCGTCAGGCGAATGGACATTAAACAATGTTCATGGCAAGGAGGATAACGACAATATGCGAGCCGTAATATATAAGGGGGGATATCTCATCACTCCCGCCCTCGACCGCCCAGGAACAATAACATTTGTTCATCGTACATCAGGCAGTGACAAACACATTGTCGTGGAAAAATCCACCGACGGCGGTTCCACATGGACAAAAATTACGGAGGTCACGGTAAATTCATCAACACCTTACGGCAAAACCACCTGTTACTCCAATTCCGCAGAGGACGACACGGAAGTGCTCATTAAGTTCACAGACACAGACGGTTCTGTAATATATCTTGACAATGTTATCATAAACCAAGGTAGCGCCAGTGGTTATGGCGGTGGTGGCGGAGGAGGCGATATGCCAGCAACAGGAATACAACCTGTAATTGACAATGACGCAGACTTGTCACTGAGTGTTGACAACGGAAACATCATATATTCTACACCTAAGGGCGGCCATGTAAGCTTAGACATCCTGACACAGGACGGCCACAAGGTATGCACTGTAGTCAACCAGCCCACAACTGAAGGCGGAAAACGCACTATACCTGTAAAGCAGAACGTAAAACAGGGCGTTTACATCGTAAGGCTGACATTCAACGGCATCCAGACGAAGTGCATAAAAATGACTATGGAATAAGGGGACTAAGGCGATGAGTTCAAACGCCATTACCTGAGAAACATTAAAGATGACAAGGTTTAGAGCAAAGAATACAAGTTACGGATAAATATATCCCTATTGATTCTCTGTCTTGGCAACATTCTGGAAGGTGAAGACCTTGCCAGTGGATGCCTGATAATACTTCACGGTGACGCTCTCACTCACGGCGCGACCGAAGACTGTCAAGGAGAGCGATGGGTTGACAGCCGTCAGCTGCGTAACTCCACGGCACTCGCTGCCCACAAAGGCGGCAATGAGGTCGCCGGCGGCAGGGATGACGGAAATCATGTTCAGCAGATAGTCTGCACCGTATGTCATCACCACAGGGTACTTTGACGAACCAAGGGTGAACTGCGGTATGAAGTCGGTTTCCACACCTATGACATACCCTGACTGGTAAGTAATGGTGCCCGAGCGCGTGAACACCTGCTTCAGCCGTGCACAGTAGTACTTCATTGTGACATACAGCTGCTGGCCTTCGCTTTCGTTACCCCATGCCTTTAGGAGATAGGTGGTGGTATTTGCATCCTGGCTGCCATGGTCGATAGCGGGACCGTTCACACCGCGACACTCGCCCGACACAAAGACAGCAAGGCGGTCATCGGTACTGGTATATGGCTTCAGGGCATCTTCTATCTGCACCTTCACTATGCTCCAGTTCTCGTAGTTCTGTATGTCAGGCTCCTGCCACTGTGGACGGGCATCGTCAGCCTGCCAGTCTATCTGCCACGACGGAGCCTCGCTGACCGTCGTAACACTGTATCCGTCGGTCTTCGGATTGTCATCGTCGCTGCTGCAAGCCCCGAAGGTGAGGCTTGACAGCAGTATGACGGTAGAATATAGGATGTTCTTGTTCATAACTTACTGGATTACTATTTTCTTACCATTGAATATATACACGCCTGCAGCGGTCGGACGAGTAGGCAGTTGCACTCCGCTAACGGTGTACCACTTGCCGTTGTCGCTGCTGGTCTTGGTGAAGCTAATCTGAGCCGGCTCATCAGGACTGCCTATTACTGCGTTTGCCTTATACTGCATCAGTTCGCTTGTGGTGGCGATGATGTCGCCGTCACGCTCAATGGCAAACCAGATAGATGTCTTAGCATCAGCTGCAATGCTCAGGTAGAGCGGTTCAATGCTCTCAGCAGACAAATCACTGACTACGGTGGCCTGGCCCACACGCTCGCCATTGGCAAAGGCAATGAGCATATCGCCCTCTTCCGTCTCGAAACCCTCCACCACGGCACTCATCGTCATGGTCGTCTTTGCATTTGCAGAACCAGCGGCACGACTGTCGGCGGCGGTCCATTCATCAAGGAAGGTGCTGCCCGGCATATAGAACGGATAGCTGAAGCTTACCTCACCGCTACCCTTGCGCAGCAGCATGTAGCCCTCGCCAGGCTTCATGTACTCCAGATTACCACGCCAGCGGCCTACGCCGTTCACCATGGTGAAATATGCAAACTCATCGTGGCTCTTGATGACGTCGCCCGGCTCTGCCTTGTCATAGTAGTCGCTCAGGGCTGTCTCCAGAGGCAGGTTGAGCATCGGCGTGTAGCCAATGGCGTTCCATCCCTTTGTCACGCTGATGGTGCGCTCGTCCTGTGCCTTGATTATCTCGCCTGCAATAGGGAAGTTAATGTCCTTTCCTACCTTCACGGCATAGGCAGCCTTATGAGACAGTTGTATGTCCTGAGTAGGGTCAGTGGACAGCCAACGACCGTCCTCATACAGCAGTGTGGCCTGTCCGTTCAGTTCCGTCAGCATATCGTTCTCCTGCCATGGCAGGCTGGCAAGGATAAGGTCAAGGTTCTCCATCTGTACGTCCTTCACATTGAACGAAATCCAGTTCCAACCCTTCTTCAGGTTCATCATCTGTACGAAGCTATTACCACCCTTCAGTATCACAGGACTGTCAAGTCCGGCAATAGAGTCTGCCCTGAAGGTCATCCTCTGCTGATCGTCTGCCGTCAGCATCAGTTCGCGCCCGGTAGAGTACTGCCACAGCTTGAAGTATAGTTCCCTGCCCTGTGCCTCGTTATCATAGACGGTAAGATATACGCTGCTCTCACCTGTCTCGGCAGAGTATTTTACGTTAGAGAATCCGTGACACACGTTATTGCTGTCAAACGCGCCGACGATGTCGTGCGGGTCGGTATCAATCTCATTGTTCAGATATACGCGACCTACCACGTTCATTGAGTTCTCCAGCATATCGCCGCTGATGCTGCTCGCCCAGTCAGGCAGCTCACCCTCTACGGTCAGGTTCAGATAGAAAGGCTCAGACTGTCCGTCCTCATCTGTCAGATAGATGATTTCGTTGTAGGTACCGATGTTAAGGTCCTTGGAGATTGCTACACGTACATAGTCGGAACCCAGCGGAGCCAACACGTCACTGCTTTTATCCATGGTGAGCCACTTTACGCTGCTTTCTATCTTGTAAGTATGGCTTACGGCACTGTTGTTATAGAACGGCAGTTCCAACTCCTCGCCGGAACCATACTTCACGGTGTAGTCAAGCTGGTTGGCGAGCCACTCTATGCGGCTGTTGGTCACCAGGTAGCAGGCAGTATGCGGCGAAGCCATAGTGTTGCCGCGCTTATCCTCTATGTCGCGTATCGTTACATAGACGTTGCGATGATTGAGCTTGATATTGCTCTCATTGAGATTAACCAATAGTCTGTGTCCCTCTCCTACGAAACTGAACTTCAGGTTCTCCAGTTCCTCGAAAGGCACTACCGGGGCAGCCGTCTCGTTGGTAATGTGTTTCTCTATCACGCTTATCGGGTCAGCAAACACATAGTCGCGGATAGGGGTGCCGGTAGGCTGATGTGTCAGTGAATCTAACTGGTAACGCAGGTTGCCGTCGGCATCCATATACAACTTATTGCTATAAGGATAAGCCACCAGCGCAATCTTGTTGTTCTTCAGGCGCTCCTGACGCTCGAAGGCGAGATAGGTTATCAGTCCGGCCTCATTACCATAAGGACTCTTGGTGGAATACTTATTGATGAGTGTCAGCGGCAGGGCCTGGGCAAAGAAACATACCTCGTCAATGTTGCCCGTAAGCGAGTTGCGTGTGTCAACGGTCACCACCTTGCCATTATCGTCATAACACTTATACCGTGCACCGCCGAGCTGCAGGCAAGAGCCACTGATGCCGCCCAGACTATCGGCAGCAAACGTAGAGCGCAACACCTTATCTATATATATATTGACCACGTTGTTGCCTCGGTTCACCGTCATGGCATAGTGGTGCCACTGGTTGTCGCTCCAGTTGCCAGGCACCTGAGTGGCAAAGCCATTAGAGCGATACATAAGTTTCTCATCCTCAAAGGCTATGTTGAAGATGTTCTCAGCACCTATCTCTTCCTTAGTGCCGGCACCGTTGCTTACCAATACGCCGCGACCGTTGCTGTCGGTCTTAAACCAGAACATCAGCGTGTAGTCCTGCTCCTTGGTACGGTTCATGGCGCTCTCCACCAGTTGCAGTCCGTGGTCTTCGGCATCGAGGTGAAGCGAGTAACCACGCGGGACAGCCCAGTTGGCACCCAGCAGACGGGCGTTGGCTCCCTGCGTCTGGTCTATGGCATAGTCGCCGTAACCCTCGTTCATAGGGTAGTAATCCACAAGGCCCATCTCATAGCCTGTCAGACGCTGACCGCCATAGGTGTTGCCTATGGTAGCACCATCCATGGCACGATACCACAGCCTTGCCTCCATCATTCGTCCTTTATAGTAACTGCTTGCCGTGCGGCTGCTCTCGTTGGTGCGTCCGAAGATAAGATTGCCCGTACCGCTGTAATGTGCCAGCAGCTTGTTCTTACCCAACTGCTTACCGCCGTTATAGAACCTCAGTGAGTCCTCGTCAAGGTTGACGCTCATGGCTACCTGTGTGAAGATGCCTTTGGCTATGGCATCATCGGAAACATACTCGTTATCGTCAATGACGGCCTTCAGCCTGAAGTCCTTGGTGAGCCACAGCTGCAGCTTCTGGCCGTTGGTGCCGTGTGAGAAGAGCGGCATATCGCGCCCTGCAAGGGTATCAGGCTCAATCATCATGTCAATGGTAAAGTTCTTACCGCTGAAGTTGCGCTTGGCCTCGCTCTCCACGCTGGCACTGCCAGTAAACTGTATGCTCACGTTCTCTGATATGTGGCTGCTGTTGGTCTCGCCCTTCACCTCAAAGTTTGTGGTGGACCTGAGGTAATTGTATTCTATGTCCTCAGAGAAGTTGAACACTATGTCGTCGCCAGCCGTCAAGATGCCGCTTCGTGGTTCAGGCTTGCCAAACAACTGCGGACGACGTGTGTCTTTCACACCGCTGAGAATCCTTGACGATGAAGTGAGGAACTCATTGCCGTTGCGGCAGTAGAGTACGGCGCGCAGGTCATAGCCATTCTCTATCACCGTGCCTTCGCCATAGAAGCGGGTGGTGATGTTACCGTTCTCAGGTATCATCTCCCTCACGCCACTGGCCTGTGCCATCAGCAGTGAGTCGGCATAGAACGAGCATACGTTGGTCCAGTGCTCTTCCCCTCGCTGGGTCTCCTTGTACTGGAACTCTATGTGGTCGAAGTTATGCTGATGACGGTCAAAGCCATCGATGGTGACAGGTATGTACCAGCCCAGCTTGTCGTCTTCACTTGCTTCTGTGTTCATCACCCACTTGTCGCCAGGCGATGAGATGTTCACCGCACCAGCCTCATGCAGGTAGTGCACATCGAAGGACACACGGTTCATGGTTTGCCCGAAATCGTCGGGTGATGCCACTCCTATGGTGAGGCCCTCATAGTCGAATCCCTCGCCGGCATATACTTCCAATGTCTTTTCAAGCACCTTGCCTGGATAGAGAACGACATCAGTGCCGCCGATTGTCAGTGGTGCGCCGTCAACGAATAGCTTAGCACCGTTAGGATTGCTATTGCCGTCAAGATAGAAAGTGAACATAGTGAGTCCGCCGGTGGCTGCCTCTGGCTGCTCGCTCTCGTTTGTCATATAAACCTTGAAGCGTGCGGGACTGCCTACTGACACACCGCTCACGCTCTGCTTGTCAAGCCTGATGGTAGGGTTGCATATCTTCTTAGTGCGCTCGTCAAGGATAGTGCCCGGACTGTATATGAGTGTCCTGCGCTCATCCTCCCACGGATTAGCGGTGGCACCGCCACGGGTACGATAGACAAAGCTGCGTGGATACAGAGCCTTAGACATATTGAATTTCTGTCTCATGAACCTGTCAACGTATGTGCTCATCTCGTCGAAGTTCTGGTTGGAGTAAGTATCCAGCAAACCGTTAGCCGCCAGGAAGGCAGTATCGGTCTGCACACGATAGACATCAATGTTCAGGTGACTCTTCTTATCCATAGCTATGTTGAAGCTCTCCTTACGGCTGTAGGTCTTAGAGTCAGCCGTAGTGCCCTTTGTTGAATAATTCAATACGGGCAGCATCCTGAACTTCACCGTCTTTCCAGAGAAAGACACTTCCGTGGTAGTCTCCTTGGCATCGCCGTCTTTACTATTTACACTCGTCTTTTTGTCAGCCTTAGCCCATGCCATATCTACAAGCTTTGACAATATATGTATGCCTACAGCCGCAGAGGCAGACAGCGCCATGTCGGGACCGAGATTGTCAAACCACCTGTCGCCTATGACACCTGGCAGACTTTGGTAGTTAGAGATGGTGTACTCACTATCAAACTGCTCACTGTGCTTGAATGTCGCACCTCCGTCCACATCATAGTTTGCCATAGGTGAACTGCCCAATATGGCAGCCAGTTTCTCACGTTCATTCTGACCGATCATGTCAACCCATGCCATGATAACCTGACAATTCTCTGCCACCTCGTCAACAGGCTGCGTGGTAGCGTTACTTGGCAGGTGTATGACATAGTTCATGCCTGGCTCTTCAGTCATCTTACTGGTGTAGTAGTACAACTCACCATTCTTCGTATTGGCAAGGGCGAAGTTCTCGTCATCCTCACTTACCAGCGAGCGATATACAGGCTTGTTCGTAGCATCGGCCTTTGCCTGGGCATCTGCCGCCGTACCTGTAAACATCATTGCACGCAACTCCTTCACCTTGTCAGGAATAAGCTGTGTAAGGAGATGTTTCTGTGAATGGATGAACTGTGACGTTACCTCAGGGCCATAGCCAATAGACTCGTCGCGCACCAGATGGTACTTGTTGCCCTTTATGTCATCACCCTCGGCGATATCTACCAGTGTGCCGTACTTGGTCTCGATACCTCCCGTCTGACCATTGCTCAGACGTCCCTTCATCTGCTGGAACACGCTGTCAGGTATGGCACGTATGGTGCTCATAGGCTGCACCACTATGTTATGCGTCATGCCTATATAGAGGTCTGCCTCGGCACCCACCATCTCGTCCTTGCTGCTGGTGGAGATATCCTCATTCACGTTCATGGTGTATGAGAAGGCGCGCCGTCCCTCGGCATTGTAGCAGTATTCAAACTCAAATACTTTTGAGATGTCGGTTTTGTTCATAACGCCGCTTGCGGTGCCAACACCCTCAGGTGCAGCTACGAAACCCGTATAGCTGTCGAGCTTGCTGCCATAGGTCAGTCCGATGGATACGCCACCCTTGATTGCCATGTCCAGCGTGAAGGAGTATTTCAGTCTTGAGCCTTTCGACAGAGTTGCCGAACTGCCGCTGCCCGGTGGGTCGCGCAGTATGTCAATCAGTATTGGCTTGTCCTTCACCAGTACGTCCTTGGCACCGCCCAAGGCAAACATATTCAGGGTATATGCCTTCAGCGGCTCAGCCTCGTATGTCGTGCCGTCCTGCTCCAAGGTCATGGTGACGGTCTTCAGTGCGTCACTGCCAGTGAGCAGCCGCACCGTCTGGTCGGCAGTAAGGTAGTAGTAGCCCATGCCCAGGCTGTCCAATTGCACTACCTCAGGCACCAGTCCGTCCTTCAGTCCATTGTGTACGGTCACCTTGCCGCCGCCAAGTCTCACTACGTCGATGACACCTGAGCGTATATCATTATTAAACGGATAACTCTCCAACACCTGTATCTGTATGGGGTATCTGCGGTTCAGGCTGAACACCGGATAGCCAAAGGTATAGTGTACGGTATTGCTTTCACTGTCAAGAGTAGCCAGCGGCACTTCCACCCTCTCGCTTCCTATGCTCGTTGACAAGTAGCTCTTGTCGCCGAAGTAGTCGAATGTGTCATAGCCTAACTGCTTATAGGTAATCTCCACAGGACTGTGGTATATACGGTTGTATGTGGCATTATAGGTAGCCTTAGGCTGTGAGATGCTGTTTTCATCCACATCCTTGAAAGTACCTTCGTAGGTGGTGTCAACCGGTGTGAGGCAGTCGGTCAGGTCAACGACTTCGCTGACCTGTCCCTCCTGGAACAGCGTAGGGTAGCCTTCGCAGTATATCTGCTGCACCTTCCAGCGTACAGGCGGCAGCATCAGCATATATTCACCCGTAACGGAGTCAGGTTTCACTGTCATGCGCTTGCGCTCCACCAGTGCGGTGGTCTGGTGACCATTGCCGCCGGCATGAGAGAAGGTAAGCTCGCGTGTCTTCAGTTCTGTATTCAGGTTATCATATACCAGCCACGACGCATTGTCGCCCTCCAGGGTCATCACCATCGTAAGGTTACGTCCCAGGTTGTTGCGGCTCAGGTTATTGTCAAGCGGCTTGTTGCCCTGGTCGCTGCCGCCCACTATGCGGCCCGTCAGCTTCACCTTCGTGGTGTCATAGAAACAGATACCGGCTTCATCTTGTATGATTTTCTGTAACCTCTTCTTGTTAGTGCCCATGTAGTAGCCATCGTCAGCAAACTTGTGCTTCTCCATAACTGTCTTTATCTCATGCTGTCCGTCGAGCACGCGGAAGGAGAAGCTGCCGTCATACTGCGATTCCACCAGCTTGCCAGAGGCATTATACACGTCGTGGCCATCCACCTTGAAACGGGCACCCTTTACTGGTATGCTCGTGCCTTCATACATCACGAAGCCTGAGAACAGGTGGCTGTTGATGACGGTGAACTCGCTTATCGACTTGTCGTTGCTCTCATCGTTGAAGGTTACGGAGTAAGTGTCCTTTCCCGGCTCAAACTTGATGTTGCCGTTAATTACAGGAGATACGTCATACTGTATGCTTGCCAGTCCATTGTATGGCAGTCCGTCGATGACGAAATGTCCGCTTTCGTCAGTCGTAGCACTCTTCTCCACAGAGCGGTCGTCGTCACCTTCTTTTGCGTGGACGGCTTTCACCTCTATGTCACACAACCCCGTACCGTCGTTGAAGCGCACATAGCCCTCCACGCGTCCAGTGTTCTTGCAGGCACCTGCCTTTACCTGAGTCTCTGAGTAGTGCAGGCCCTCACAGTCGGTGACGGCGCGCACCTTGTACTCGTATCTTTCCAATGGCGATACGTCCTTATCCTCATAACCAGTGTTGTCCACACTGGGGGCAATAATCTTCCAACCGTCCTCACCACTGCCTGCATAGCGACGATATACCTGGAAGTAGTCCACTACGCCGTCTGCTTCCCATGTCAGCACTACGCTGCTCTGTCGGGTCTCCGTCATCAGCGTATTGTCTATCTTGCCATTGCCTTCATGGTAGAAGTTATGGTCGGGCAGGTCTTTCCTTGTAGCGGTGCCCATTACAGGTTCGACTATTGTCATGGTCACAGGATTGATGGTGTTGCCCTCCTTTGTCCAACTATTGTCAAGCTTATCCTCAATGCCATCAAGCGACTGATAAACAAGAAGAGAGTAGTTAGATGTAGATTTGGGAACGGCATTTCCTTCAACCACTTCCCAGTTGCTGTTACCCAGGTAGCTTACCATCGTTTCTACTGACTCGCCGGTAACCTTGGAGGCTCCTGCTACGCCGGTATAGCTCCAGTTGTTTTTGGTATCAGAATTTTCACCATTACCCCAAGAACCCCATGGCTTGATGTTAAAGTAATTGTGAGTAATGTTGTACCATTTTGCATTCTCCAGACAGTTTTGTACGGCTGCGTCGGTAACGGTGGCCCCTGGGGTTCCATCTCTGAAACCAAAGAATGCTCCAGCCCAGTTCTGGCTACCATCAACTTGTGCTTTATTACACCAGATGGAGCCGTCGAACAGGCAGTTTTGAATGTTTGCATAGGTTCCGCGACCGACGAAGCCGCCTGCAAGCCAGCCGGAAGTCTCTACGCTGGCAGATACACGGCAGTTAAAGATGTCAGTCCACTTGCCGTTGTTTACGCCTGCGTAGCCCACGAGAGCAGCCACGTGATTAGTGCTGCCTGTAATTTTACCGATAAGATGCAGGTTCTTGATAGTGCAGGCTACACCATTTCTGAACAAAGCGACATTATCAATATTCCCACCGCTGATTTCCATATTCAGCGTATGGCCGTTGCCATCAAAGATGCCAGAGAAATTCTGTCCGTCCCAAAGGGCTACAGAATTGTGGACCGTAAAGTCAGCCATCATAATGGCGTTGGTATTAGAATTATTCATAACTGCATCCCTGAACTTCAGCCAATCACTTTCATTAGAAAGCACCATATACGTCTCGTTGTCGATGACGACGGTATTGTTACTGCTTAACTCCAGTGTAGTGGGCAAATACTCGCGGGTGGCATAACTGTTGACATTCGAGTATTTGACATTTTCTGTGTCCAAACCCACCCACGTATGACAGTTGTTGAGTCTGGTGGCGATATGGTCGGGGGCAAAGATACAATTATCGATGAACAGACTGCTGCCACGGGCTACCCATGCCACGAAGCCACGGTTGTTGGTGGCATTGGCACCCTCGAAACTGCCGTCGAACTTACAGTTGCGGATGACGACACTGGCACCACTCTGGCGTGCTATAAAGCCAGCGAGAAGTCCCTCACCGCTGACAGAACTCTTGAGTGTGACCGACGAGCGGCAATTCTCAATGCTGACTGTGGTACCTTCCATCGTCCAACCGATTAAACCGGATGTGTATCTTACACTGGTATTAATGGTTCCAGCCGTGTGCAGGTTCTTGATGGTGGCATTGCCCACATAGCGGAAGGGGGCGACAAACTCTTGAGCATGGTCGTAGATATCGAAAGTCAGTGTATGTCCGTTTCCGTCGAAGTTGCCGCGGTAGGCAGCCTCTTTGTTCCACCCAATCATAGTGGAGCCGGCATTGACATCGGCATAGAGCCGAGCGTTCACGTCGTACTTACCCTGGGCTGCCTCCACCTTGTCGCGGAAAGCCACCCAGTCTTCAGCCGTGCGGATAGGGAAATAGAATGGTGTTATATCTTCTCTGACAGGCGATGCACCACGCTCCACATACATGTCCACCTTATAGTTTACACACGTACGTGCCACCTCTATCACCTTGTAGCGCTGCTCACGCTCCTGCTGGGTGAGTTCTATGGTCTGTACGTTCACGGTGTCGCCTTTCTGATTAAGCATAGTGACGCGCATCATCATCTTGGCGCGGTTGTCCCATACGGCGTTGTACCCGTCGGCATACTCCCATGATACGCGGGCGGTGAATGAGCGCTCATCCTCCCACTTGGCAGAATATGAGGCAATGTGCAGCAGATGGATGTCGCTGACTACGCAGCTGACTTTCGGCGCATAGCTGTTGTTCCATCCCCACGGCTGAGTCATGGCGCGGCGCACACGGTAGGTCACCTTGTCAAGCGTTCCACCGTTTACCAGCATATTCTCGTTAATGGCGCGCACTATGGTGCTGTCTATATAGGTGTAGTCTTTCACACTCTGGTCAAAAGCCTCTGAGGAGATAGTCTCGAAGTCTTCCTCCTTACCTGTCAGTGAGCGTTGTATCTCAAAGAAGTCGCTGCCGGCGATGTCTTCATAGTCGGTATGATTGATAGACCAGTCTAACCGCACCGAAGCATTATGGTCGCCTAACGGACGTGCGGTAAGTCCGTAAGGCACATGAATCATCGGCTGTGTCACTGCGTCTGACGATACGTCGTTTATAGGGTTCTTGTCTCTGTCAAGATAGTTCACTATGACGCGCAGGTCTTCGTGGGGCACGGTGGCATCAAGCTCGATGACGCCGTTGCTGATGCCTGCCTGAAGGTTCTCCACCACACGGTTGTTGTTATGGTCGATATATTCATACTTTGCAGAAGTAACCTTGTCGGAAGCAATAAACCAAGGCAGTTCAAGTATGCCTGGCTTACTTAACGACATCATAGCCATCGATATCTGCGGAGACACGATAGTCGGTGCTTCGGGTAGCGTGATGGTAGTTCCTGTAAGTCCCGTAAGCATAAAGTCTTTGGCCATCCAGACGGGAGTCAAACCTATCCTTACTTCCCATGAGAACGTCACCGTCTGTGCATACATATCGTATGGTATGGTCCATACGGCAGAGAAGTCGTAGGTCTTGCCGTCAGAATTGGCATACACCAACTTGCGCACTTCGCCGTCGCCCTTCACCAGTTTGAAGGTATTTGACGATGCGCCTTGCTTGACCTCAAAACTGCCGCCAGCCTCGGTCTTGAACTTCGTCCACACTTCTGACTTGTCGTTGTCGTATGCACTGCGATAGTCAGTTCCTCCCATGCGGCCTTCATCTGCTTTCCACCAAAACAGAAGTACGGAGTGCTCCACATTGGATTTGTCTTTCCATTTGGCTGTCAGTTTGCCTTCATCTACCCAGTAGTCGTTGTCGTTCTCATCATAGAGAGGCATCTGAATGCGCACACTGTTAGAACCGTTGAGCTGTATCTGATATAGGTAGGTCTTCTCAGGATGCCTGTCGGCGGCAACAGTCTGCTGAGGTAACAGCCATGCAAAGACAGCCACAAGCAGCATCCACTGCCATAACTGCCAATATATCATTCTTTTACAGGATAGTCTCATAGTCTTATATAATTATTAAAGTCTCGTAAATAGGTGTAATGTGTATATTGAAGTCTCGTAAGTGTTTATATGGAGTTATAATAGATTTACAAATAAGACAGTCTGTGTAGTCTTCAGGTTTTGACACTGACTAATATTGAGTTATAATAGATTTCAATGGCAAAGTTAATGAAATTTTCTGTATTGCGGATGTTTTTTGCAATTTTTTTGATGTTCAGATAGCAAAATATACCCCAAATTCAAGTTAGAAGTGCAATCCTTGTAGTGTAGGCGCAAGGATTGCACTTCTAACTTGAATTTAGGTTTCTTTTTTTACCTTTTATCGTTTATTGACTCATAGAACGCCATTTTCAGACCAAAAGAATCAAAAACAAGTATTACTACACATATATTTCTCAAAATGTTTGTTATATTAAATAAAATCATCTACCTTTGCATTGAAATGTTATAGTCGTAAAATTTATAGCCATAAAACTATATGAAGAAATTCTATGATAGAGTACGCGAAATGAACGAGCTCAGGGAATTGCAACGCCAGGCGTACAACGATTATTCACGATTTGTGGTACTCACGGGCAGAAGGCGCGTGGGTAAGACAAGTCTTGTGTATCGACTGATGAGTGAGACACAGGATGATGCGCCAGGACTGTATTTCTTCGTTGGCAGAAAGACGGAAACAGTTCTCGTCAGAAGCTTTGTGCAGGAGGTACGCGAAAAACTCGGCGAGTTTGTTCCTGACGGAATGAATTCGTTTCGTGAACTCTTTCAAATGATACTGGAGATAGGAAAACGCAGGCGTTTCACACTCTTTATCGATGAGTTTCAGGAGTTTGACAACATCAATGCTGGCATCTTCAGCGACATACAAGAATTATGGGACGCATACAAGAAGCAGACCAACGTATGCCTGATCGTGTCTGGCTCTATCTTCCGCATGATGGAGAAGATTTTCAAAGACGAAGAGCAGCCGCTCTTTGGTAGGGATGACTGCACCATTAAACTGAAACCATTCAATACAGATACGATAAAGGAAATACTTGGCGACTACAAGCCTGACTACACCCCGGAGGACCTTCTTGCTCTCTGGACCATCACTGGCGGGGTGGCCCGTTATATTGAGCTTCTGATGAACAATGGATGTACAGACGTAAAAAAGATGATTCACTACGTATGTTCAAGCGGCGACAGTTACTTTGTGGATGAAGGCAAGAAGATACTCATCCAGGAGTTCGGCAAGCAGTATGGCACGTATTTCTGCATCCTCGACCAGATAGCTCACGGCGATGTTACACAAAGCGAGATAGAGGGTGCTTTAGGAATGAAAAGCCTCGGCGGACAAATGAAGATACTGGAAGAAAAATATGGTATAATCAAAAAGAAACGCCCGATTGGTGCGAAAGAAGGCAGCCAGACGGTGCGCTATGAGATACAGGACAATTTCTTTCGTTTCTGGTTCCGCTATATCAATAGATATGCTGCTCTCATCGAACTGCAGAACATGCCAGCATTGGAGCGCATCATGACCGAAGACTATACTACTTTCTCAGGCATAGCACTGGAACGCTGGTTCCGTCAGAAGATGATGGAGAGTTGTCGATACAAGCAGATTGGAGGTTGGTGGCAACCGAATGGCATCAACTCCAAGGGCGACAAGGATGACTTCGAGATTGACATTGTGGCCGAAACACTTGATGGCAACATTGAAGCATACGAAGTGAAACGTAATCCAAAGAAGTACTCCCCTGCCCGGTTGGAAGAAAAAGTCACAGAAATGAAACGACGCTTATTCCGTGGTAAAGAAGTCACAAAGGGAGGCTTATCCATGGAAGATATGTAAGATTAACTCAAGTTTCGTAAATACTCAACTTTTGGAGTTATAAGGAGTTAAAGGACAATACCGTTTTTTAGTTTCAAGCAGTAAACAGAGAAGACAATACTTAATGCATAATTCATAATGCATAATGCATAATTGTTAAGTGTGTAGCAGTTTCACCATTGCAACTCATAACTCATAATTCATAAGTCATAACTAACAAGCGGTACAAGTCAAAATAGCAAAGTGCTAATTTTTTGGGGGGTATTGACAGCATATAGTAGGAAAAATGAAAAGTGTCGTCAGAAACTCTATTTTGAGTTTTCTGACGGCACTTTTCATTTTGACACTTTGTAAACTCAAATAAGCCAAAGCTTATCAAAGTGTAAAACATGGTACGCCTATCACACAGAGAACTCTATACGCAAATGAAACATCTTCTCTTTTCATCTTGCCTGATAAGCCTGTGTAGGCTGTCTCATGTTTTGTTTATCTCAGGATATCATCGTCATCCAGATCGTCATCATCCCAGACGATGTTCTCCGGGGATTCGGAAAGGTCTGTGACGATGCGGCTGTTAGCCAAGAGGAGACTCAGTTGCTGCAGTGCGACTACGTCCACCGTAGGTGTCATATATTCTCTTTTCATATTACTTCTTTATTTTCCATGAATTTATTCCACTACGACTTTCTTTCCATTCACGATGTAAAGGCCCTTGACCATATTCTCCACCTTGCGGCCCTGCAGGTCATAGATTGCGCCAGCCTCATTTTCACCTTTCGATTTTCCATTTTCAATTGAAATAATGCCCGTGGCTTCCTCTTCATCACCGAAGTTCAGTACGAACTGGCGAGCGGCAAGGCTGCCACCATCGTCAGTGATATAGAAGTATGCGCGGAAGGCTCCGAGTGCCTTGCCGTTCTCAATGGTGCGGTCGCTCTTGGCATAGCCCAGCTTATTGCCGGCAGCCAGCAGTAGGATGTCGTCACGGTTAGCATCAGTAATCTCTAATGGAGCATAGTTGCCCATGAACTGGCAGTCTCCAGAGGTCTTATTGTTCGTGAAGCAGACAGGACGCTCTGTCTTGTCGATGGTCACGCCAGTGATTGTTGGGCTCTCAAGTATATCACCAGTGCCGTTAGGCCACCTTACGATATAAGGTTTGCCAGCCTTCATGGTTGTCCTCTCAGCAGTGAAAGCAAGTGTCAGCTTACCGTCTGCATCAAGGTTTGAGTTCGCAGCGTCCAGTTCCATTACGCGGATGTCTCCTATTTGGCTATTTTCGAATTCGTTACAAGTAACATCTAAGTCAAACGGTAGGCATATTGTGTTCCAATCTCTATCCTGATAGAACTTATGTCCGCTTAACGTTACATCGCATACAGCGCCGTCGAATGTGTCGATAATGTCAGCGTTGGTGGTGGCATTGTCTGCCAAGGTGATACCATACACTACATCCCAATAATGGTGATCAGAATCCCATGAAATAAGCGCATCGCTATTAAATGAGCCGTTCTCGCCGTTAGAATCGCTAAAGGCATTACCATTCCTATAATACTTGGTTGATGTAAAGCCAGTGCGCTTTGGCGAAAGATTTGCCGTATACTTATAGGAAGTATGTATGTAGAGAATTCCATCGAAGTAGATGCCTTTGGCCCATTTACCATTGTTACTATTATTGTTATAAACGACCTTCAAACCATTGTAGTCATAGGTAATCTCACGTATATCCTCATCTTCATTGTGGACAATGTTGAATGTGCCGGTCAGTTCATCTGAGCAACTGACAACTGTGGCTTTATGAATCCACTCAGCACCTACATCACATGAAGCAGCGGTAAGGTTACGGTAAAAGTATTCTGATTTCCCACCCTCAGTATAAGAACTATGAAAAAATATACCTGGTTCGCCAGTAAGTTGTGTCCCATAATAGAGATTATCATAAATAGATAAATGATCAACAGAACTATTGTCGCTTTCATATCCTAGGATGCCACCACATTTATTAACATATTTAGAGTCAGAGTCATCCATGTGAACAGCACTGGTACAGCCACGTATTGTCCCAAGTCTAGCAAGGCCTACGATACCACCAGTACAAGCCCAATATTTGTTTTTGGAGATAGTCACCTGACTGCTGACATGACAGTTCTCAATGGTGGATTTATAGCTGCGGCATACAAAACCACCAGCATAATCGTCACCTGTCATGGTGAAGCTGCTGTTGTCGAGCCACAGATTTTTCACGGTGGCATTTTCTATATAGCCGAAGAGACCCGGCTGTGCTGCTTCTACGGTGATGCCCTTTATCGTATGGCCCTGTCCGTCGAATACGCCATTGAAGCGATTTGCGTCAGTACCAATCTGGGTATAGGTCTTTCCGGTGTAATCGAGATCGGCTGTTAATTTGTAGTGCTTTGTATAACTGCCACTGCCGAGTGTGCCGTCGTTCACATACTGTGCCACCTGCGCCAATTGGTCAGTAGTGGCAATCAAGTATGGCGACTCCTCGGTTCCGCTGCCCTCAAAGGACTGAGCAACCAGAGTGAAGTCGTGCGTATAACTGCCACCACAGTTTGCAGATACACCAGTGAGGGTCATGGTGTAGTTGCCAGCTGCAATGGGGGAAGCATTGGGTGAGTAGCTGATAGCGTAGTCAGTACCTGCAGTAAATTCATTGCCGGTAGCATCCTTCACGACAGACACGATGTCGGTTGGAGTGATGCCGTCAGTGAGATAGCTGTCATACAGATTGCTGACGGTGCAATTAGCATAGCCAGTATAATCCATTATTGTTACGGGGTAATACAAGCCAGTGGCAGGTGTTGAGGAATAAAGAAACGCACCATTCTCGCCCATACCAATACTCGTCATATCATTAGTTGTGTAACAGTTCACGACTCCATTACTACTTGAACCCACCTCTCCAGTAATAGCACCAACATTGTTGGTTCCCGTTACGCTGTTACCTGTATAAATACAGTCCTCAATTTTAGCAATGATAGCTGGACCAAACCCCGTAATACCACCAACGTTTTGGTTTCCAGAAACAGTGGCTGCGCTGGAGTTGTTTTTAATTAGACCCTTGCTTTGCTGAATGTTTGAACGACCAAGAATACCTCCTGCATAATTCGTCGCAGAAACGGTAACACTTGCCGTAACATGACAGTTCGTAATTTCAGTATTTGTACCATGAGCATAACCCACAAAACCGCCAGCATAGTTGCCTGTGGCACTGATGTTGGAATTGGTGATGGTCACATTCTGTATCTTACTATAACTATCTGTATAACCAAATAAACCGGCATAATCAGTTGCGTTAACAATAAGACCACTGATGGTATTATTCTGTCCGTCGAATGTTCCAGCGAAGCTGTGGTCATAATCACTGCCGATAGGCGTATGGTTGGCATCGCCTGTTGCTGTGCCATCGCCGAATTGCACAGGTCCCGTCATCTTGAACGTCAAGTCTTTACAGTTGTTACCAGCGTTCACAAAGTCTGCCAGGTCCTCGAAGTCCTGGGCTTCGTCCATAATGAAATAGCCACCTTCGTTATCATAGGTGATTCTGCTAAGAGAATTTACATGGAAACTAACGCTCTGCGAGCCTGTGTAGTCGCCCTTACCTGTGATGGTCAGCTTATGGTCGCCCTTGTCGATGATCTCGAACGGGAACGAAGACACATTGTTGTCGTCGAGCGTAGCAGTGAAGTGAGTACCAAGAGTCAGCGTGGTGCCGTCGGCAGCCTTCACTGTGGGAGTAATGCTGACAGGCGAGGAAATGCAGTTGTAACTCGATTCAATATCGGTGATGGTGCCATATTGAAGATCGTTGGGATTAGCTATCGTCACGGTAAAGTCGAGCCCAGCTATGTTGTTAGCCGCATTAGAACAAAAATAGACCGTAATCACGTTGCCGATGCTTAATTCGTCGATGTCACTTACTTTGCCGCTTATCCCGTCAAGTATTTTCTTACTGTCGTCGCTTGTATCAGTGCCGTTCCAGACGGTCAGTTTGTCACCTGATTGCGTTTTGATGTTGCCTGAAAATTTAATCATAGTTCCCTCTGGCGCGGTGATAACAAGATAGCCGTTACAATTGTCGCTGTAGTTGCCTGGTTCGTTGGTGGGGACGAAGTAGCTTCCTGGTTGGGTGATGCCGCTGCCGCCGCCCTCGCCGCCGTCGTCATACAGCTTAAACGACTGTACGCCCGCGGGAATAGTGGCGTTCTTCGTACCGGTCTTTGGCATGTTAATGTAGAGACCGCCTGCGGCAGTCAGGTTATCAGTGAACGTTGGGGTGACTGTGACGGCTGAGAAGGGCATGGTGAACGTGGCGGTGCTTGCGTCGGTATACCAAAGCATATCTGTCACTGCCACATTCTCGTTGTCTTTACCCTTCACGCTGAGGTCGCAGAGAAAGTTGCTGTTGTTGGGGGTGGAGGTCAGTGTGACTACGTCTTTCCACTTGGCCTCGGTTACACTTAAACCGCCCATACTAGCTGCAACGTTGCCGCCTGTGACGCTGTTTATCGTGATGTCATACTTTTTGCTGGTGTCAATAAGCGTCACGTCAAGATCTATACCGTAGTATTCCCAACCGTCATTAGAATTGAAATAAAGCATAATGACGTTGCCGGTGCTAACTACGTTGATGTCGGTCACTGCGCCGTTTATCCCGTCAAGTATCTTCTTGCTGTCGTCGCTGGTGTCGGTGCCGTTCCAAACGGTCAACTTATCATAAGTAGTTTGCGTTTTGATATTGCCTGAAAGATTAATCGCATGCCCCGTAGGTGCCGTGATAATAAGGTAGCCATTGCAATTGCTGCTGTAGTTGCCGGGGATGCCGCTGGAGTTGCCGCCACCCTTGCCGCCGTCGTCATACACCTTGAAGGAAGAGGTAAATCCGTCTGGAATAGTCAGCGTTTTCGTGTCGTTCGCAGGCATGTTGACGTAGTAGTAACCGACTTCGCCCTTGCTATAGGCGTTGTCGACGGAGAGGCCTTCGGGGCAGTCGGTTACGGTGAAGCTAACGCTCTGCGAGCCAGTGTAGCTACCCTTACCGGTAACGGTCAGGGTATAGTCGCCCGTAGCGTTAATAGTGGTCACGGTCTGGTCGCTGCTGTTTTTGATGGTGACGGTGTAGTCGGAGCCAGCGGTGAGCACAGTGCCGTCGGCTGCGGTCACTGTTGGCATGATGCTAATGGGCGAGGAGATATAAAGGTATTTCGAACTGACGCCGCCGATGGTGGCGTACTGGAGTTTGAGTGGATTGTGCACCATGACGGGCACGACGTTGTTGCCATCAACCTGCCAGTCTTCGCCGCCGGCGTTGAGGGCTGCACAGATTTCGGTGGCGGACATATTGCCAACTGCTGTGCCTTGGACGGTACCGAAGGCCGTCTTGTAGTAACAATGGTCAATGTCGGTCACACCATTGCGGGCGAAAGTTGCACTATTGTTGGTGCTTATGGTGATGTTGGCAGACGGGTTAAAGTAACAACCCGTGAAGTTGATTTTGCCCTCATGCCAGCCCACAAAGCCACCGCACGAGTTGGGACTATTACCAGTCTTTAGCAGCTGGCCGTCGAAGAGGCAGTTGTTAATCGTAATGGTGTAACTGCCGCCTCTAGCCACGCCGATAAAGCCGCCATGGGTACCATCGCCGCTCGTGTAACTGTTAATGGCTACACTCGACCTGCAGTTGCTGATGGTGCAGTTGCCCGAGGGCTCGGCCATTAGTCCACCGGCAAACTTCCTATTTTTGGTGGTGATGCTACCTGTCACATGCAAGTCCTTAATGGTGGCGCCGTCCACATAGCGGAAAGGAGCCACGTAGTCCTCATTTACATCATAGCTGATGGTAAGCGTGTGGGCACCGCCATCGAACGTACCTTTGAACTTGTTGCTGCTAGTGCCAACCATCGTGGTGACGGCTGTAGACGTGCCAATGTCTGTAGCAAGTTTCACATAGACACCGCTTGTCCAATAGATAGCAGCATTGTTCTCGTTGGAAAACGTGTTCCAGTCATCGTTATTATTGATGACATACGGGTTGCTTGCTGTACCACCACCCGTAATGGTAGCCCACGCCCCAGCGGAGGTGAGCATCGTTACAAGCAACAGCATGGCTGCTCGCCGTGCACCGCACGACCACTTGGCAGTCGGCGCGAAAATGTTCTTCTTAATACTCATTGTTATTGTTTATTATGATTATTTATTTGTCTCGTAGGGTATAAATAACACAGCGCCTCCCCTT
>OCVV011314356.1_pt1 | contig 29725 bp, 23 predicted proteins | sample 1539721 | NCBI WGS metagenome assembly OCVV01 (sample SAMN02144230, study PRJEB22623) | gut metagenome | biome: sheep rumen | host: Ovis aries | place: New Zealand | reverse complement strand
GAGAGGATGGGATTCGAACCCATGTGCCCGTTAGGACAAACGGTTTTCAAGACCGCCTCGTTATGACCGCTTCGATACCTCTCCGTATCGTTTTTTATTGTCGCTTGAGACTTTGTTGTCTCGCGCGAACAAATGATATATTAACAAAAACCCCTGTCGGTGTCAATGACTTTTCTCAATTTTTTATATTTTTATTTACGTTTTAAATATATCATAATACCGTTAATTTTTTTCTCGATCCCAGGCCCCCGGCAGATCAGGTGACTGCATTATTATGCCGGTTCTTTATCTGAAGGGCCGACACGATATAAGGTCCGGCATGATATAAGGACCAGCATGGTATAAAGAAACGGAGACAGGCCGGGCTGTGTCCCTCTTTCGCCTGTCTCCGCAACGCGGTCAGTGTTGTCTATTGTCGTCTGCCTGTGCGGTCACTTCGATTCTCAAAGATGCCGCACCATTTCTGCTCTTTACAGTCCTCAGCCGAGGCGGGCGCGAAGGCTGTCTACACGGTCAAGCTTCTCCCAGGGAAGGTCGAGGTCCGAACGGCCGAAATGACCGTAGGCAGAAGTCTGGCGATAGATGGGTCTGCGCAGATCGAGCATCTTGATGATGCCGTCCGGGCGCAGGTCAAATTCCTGTCCGATGATCTCCACGATCTTCTCATCGGAAATCTTACCGGTTCCGAAGGTATCTACCATGATCGCCATGGGGCGGGCAACGCCGATGGCATAAGCAAGTTCGATCTCCAGTTTGTCCGCATAACCTGCGGCAACCAGGTTCTTTGCAACATAGCGGGCAGCATATGCCGCACTGCGGTCAACCTTGGTGCAGTCCTTTCCGGAGAAAGCTCCGCCGCCGTGGCGGGCATAGCCGCCATAGGTGTCGACAATGATCTTGCGGCCGGTGAGGCCGGCATCTCCGTTGGGTCCTCCGACGACAAAACGGCCTGTCGGATTGATATAATACTTGGTCCTCTCGTCAGCCATACCGGCAGGGATCACGGGATCGATAACATATTTTCTCATGTCCTCGTGGATCTGCTCCTGTGTGATGTCAGGATTGTGCTGAGTTGAGAGAACAACAGCTTCTACGCGGAAGGGCTTGCCGTTCTCATCATACTCGACAGAGACCTGTGCCTTGCCGTCGGGACGCAGATAGGGAAGCGTTCCGTCCTTGCGCACGACAGAAAGCCTGCGGGTCAGGGCGTGTGCAAGGGAAATGGGCATGGGCATATATTCTGCCGTCTCGTTGGAGGCAAAGCCGAACATCATACCCTGGTCGCCGGCACCCGTCTCCATGGTACTCTCGTCTGCACGTTTTTCGAGGGCATTGTCGACACCCATGGCGATGTCGGGCGACTGGCGGTCAATGGCTACCATGACCGCACAGGTATCCGCATCAAATCCGATGTCGGAGCTGGTATAGCCGATCTCACGGATGGTCTTGCGGACCACTTCCTGGTAGTTGATAAGGGCATTGGTTGTGAACTCACCGCAGACAACAACAAATCCGGTGGATGCCATTGTCTCGCAGGCAACACGGCTCATGGGATCCTGTTCCATGCAGGCATCCAGAATAGCATCAGAAATCGCGTCGCAGACCTTGTCAGGATGTCCCTCTGTCACAGATTCCGAAGTAAAAATAAACTTATCCATTTGCACCTTTCTTTCTGAATTATGATTTATATAATTCTGTATTTATGACATAAAAAAACCACATGACGGGCATGCGGAATTACAACACACCCTTATTGTTCGAAATACCGCTCCGCGGTTCTCGCTCAGGGAGGCACCTTCCTGAACAGTGCAGCGAAAAAGCAGCGCATCTGCATCTGTTAAGGGGTTGCCGTGGCTTCACAGGTCCTATGTACCTCCACCACTCTGAATAAGAGAAAAGAAGTATTAAATTAAATGTATAATAGAGCACAAGCCCATGTATGTCAACGTGAAAAACATCCAAATCAAGAGGCCTCCCCGGTCCAATATTCAGACAATATTTACTTTTCAGTATTTATCTTCTGTCACGTTTTGCCTTTCTGCCGCTCACTCAGGATTGCGAAATTGCAGGATGTACTTTATTATAAAAAAGAAAAAATGTTGATTCGATTGATTGCTGACCGCTGACAGGCGGATCAGCTTGAGGCCGCTGATGAATAATACTGCAACGAGACCGCCGAAATGGGAAGAATATTATATGCGCCGTCTGGAGAGACTGTCTTTTCTTCTGAGCATAGGCGCTCTTCTTTCCATGTTTGTTTTTCCTGTTCTGGCTCCCTGCCTTCTGGCATCTATGGCTATTGTTTTTGCAGTGCTGTCCAAGGGCGGGAATCTGCGCTTTTCCAGGCTCGCCCGGCTCGCTGTGATCCTGGGCGTTATTGCGCTTGTGATCAATGTCCTTTTTCTGTGCTACTCCTTCGTCACAATGAAGGCAGTTCTCTCGGATCCGGAAGGCCGTCAGCAGCTGAGCGATATTCTGTACCGCCGGTACGGCATGACTCTGGATGAACTGCTCTCGCAGATTCCCTGGCTGGAATAACAAAAGCGCAGGCAAAAGAAAGCGGTTCCTTTTGTCCTTGGACAGGCCTCCCATGATCAGGATATATTCCGGAGAAATCTATGAAACATCACAAAACAAATGCAGAAATCTTTGCGGACGCCAGAAAGGCTCTGCTCGGGCATCTGAGCATAGCGGTATGGAGTCTTCTTCTCTTTGTATCTCTTTCAATTCTTTTGACTGAGTTTTCCTATACCTTTACTTTTTCCAACAAATATCTGGGTCTGACCCTGAACCTGGCAGTGCGCTATCTCACGACAGTCTTTATCAGTCTGTTCGGGATCGGTCTGTCCTCTATTTTTCTGAGGCTCCTCTACGACAAGCAGGCTCTGGTCAGGAATCTGCTGACCGGGTTTTTTGAAAATTCCGACACATGTATCCGCGTCCGCGCCTTCATCACTGCAGGACAGTTCGTCTGCCTGCTTCCTCTTCAGCTGTACATGTATATCCTGCCGCCGGAATCCATCAGCGCTTCTCTTCCTGTCATCGGAGGGCTTACGGCGGTCTGCCTGGCGGGTTTTCTCTTCTGGGATCTCACCTTTGCCATGAGCAACTACCTGCTGCTGGATTTTCCCGATCTGACTGCGGACAGGATCCTGCGCGCCTCTTCCGCCATGATGCGGGGGAACAGGCTGAGGCTTCTGCTGCTGTATATCAGACTCCTGCCTCTCCATCTGCTGGGCATTTTCTCCCTCGGCCTGGCTAATATCTGGGTATCCTGCTGTCAGTACGCATGTATCACCGCCTTTTACAAAGATATGATGACTGTAGAGAAATAAGGGACATAAACAGGCCCCCGGAAAGAAGAGAAGTCAATCTCTTTCCGGGGGTCTCTTCTTTTCAGGAGCCTGGCTCCATCCGTTTTAACTCCGTTTTGTATCCGCTTTTATCCGGTTATGAGTCCAGTGCACTGTCAGTTTCGGAAGATGAAGGCTGGGAAGATGACTGCTGCGCATCTACGCCGCCAACTTCCTCCGCAGGGGCCTTTTCTCCGGCAGGATCTTCCTCCGCGGAAGTATCCCCGGATTCAGCGGCTTCTTCTCCTGCCTGTGGAGCATCCGAGGTGTCATTGCCGCCGGCTTCCTCAGGGGTATAAGAGGAATCATCCTTTTCATCCTCTTGTCCGGCCTGATCATTTTCAGCCCCATCCTGATCCGCGGGCCTATCGTCTCCGGAGCCCTGATCAGGTTCCGCTGCTTCTTCACCGGAATCTCCTGTATCCCTGCTGCTTCCGTCTGCATCTTCGGGGGTCTGCCCGTCATTTCTCTTCTCTGCTTCAGGGGCAGTATCTGCCGGTTCTGTTTCCTGAGCGGGAATATCATAGGACAGCGTGAAGCTGCATGTGCAGACAGCTTCCTCATCAATTTTCCGAACAGCTTCTCTGTCATCCCTGTCTGCTGCTTCTTCTCTTTTCTCGAATGCATCTGCCGTGTAGACGGCGATCTGACAGTCTGAAAGCGTTTCCGTGCGCGCTTCCCCTGCATCTGCCAGGGCACGCAGAGCCTCTACGTCTGCCGCGAAGGACAGATCGGCTTTGCATCCGTCCGCGCTGATCGAGCGCATATAGAGAATTCCCGTCTCAGATGCCTTTTTGCCGGCAGAGAGACCGGTCAGAATTTCCTCTGATGCACCGCTGATCTCAGTGATGCCGGTACGTTTCCCGCCGCCCTCTGATTCATGGACATGGACTGCTCCGCTGTTGTCGCCGCCCAGATCCACTGCGCCGAGCAGGACCGCATCTGAGCCCTCTCTGCTGAGAACTGCAGCGACATAATCCGCCGCCGGATTGATCCGGTCCGTCCCTCCCCGGCCGTCATCGCTCAGAGAGGCAGGCAGACGGAGCACCACATCGATTGTCACTTCGGGCGCGTCCCCTGCGCTGTAGGAGGCAAGTCTTGTAAGAGCAGAGGGATCCACGACTTTGATGCTGTATGTCCCGGATGCACTGCCCTGACTGTCTGCGGAGGCAAGCACTGCCGTGATCTGTGCTTCTCCTGCAGAAAAGGCTGTCACGACGCCGTTTTCATCGACTGACGCGACAGCCGGGGCGCTGCTCTGCCATGAAAGAGCAGTCCCCTCCTGCACCGGAACGATTTCTGCGTCCAGAGCAAGACGGGATCCTGCCACAATGCTTCCGTCCCGGACCGGCGTATTGCCGGTCTTTTCGGACGGATAAATATAGATTTTCTGAGATTCCTGCGTCTGTGTCCCGGCGCCGGGAGCCGCAGGCTTTGCGGTATCCGTCTGTCCGGAAGCCGCTGCAGTGACTGCCTGTGCCGGCGAAGATGTGCCGGAGGACTTTCCGCTTTCGGAACTGCCGTTCTGCGCGGAAGCAGCAGTGTTCTTCCTGTCAGAAGCAGCTGCGGCGCTGCTCTTCCTGGCAGTTTCCTCAACAATGCTCAGAGTCGTGGTGATCGATTTGAACACAGGACTCTTCATGAGTGTCCCGATCTGCAGGAGTTCTCCTGTGGCATTGGAGACCGTCACCTTGCAGGTTGCCGTCTTGCCGTTCACTGTCTTGACAGTAATGACCGCTTCACCTTCGTGCAGAGCAGTCAGCTTGCCGCCGGACACTGACACGATACTGTCATTGCTCGTGGACCATGTCAGCTGATTTCTGCCGGCATAGGAGGGTGAGATCACAGCCTTCAGGGTCAGGGTATTTCCCACCCTGAGAGAGGCAGTCGTCTGTGACATAGTGACCTTGCTGGGAGTGATGGCGCCCGCCATGCGGGGTACGCCTCTGCCGTAATAGCTGTCCGTTCCCTTTGTGCCCAGATCCTTGGCATAGCACCTGACCATATATTCCGTCTTGGCAGGTGTGATGGAAGGATTCATCAGTCTGTACATGGCTGCCGCCGCGGAGATATGCGGTACTGCCATAGAGGTTCCGCTGGCAGACGCATACTTGCCGTTCAGCCAGCAGCTCCTGATATTCACGCCGGGTGCAACAACATCCAGTGTTTTTCCGTAATTGGAAAAATACGCTCTCTTTCCTTCTGAATCGATCGCTCCGACTACGATGGGGCTGGTCATATGCGCAGGGCAGACGAACTGTGTGTTGTCACTCTCGTTTCCTGCCGCAACCACGACAGTGGCTCCCTTGTTGTGAGCATAGGTGATGCACTGTTCGATGTACTCATAATGTGTGTATGCACCCAGGCTCAGGTTGATGACCTTGGCGCCGCTGTTTGCCGCATAGCGGATTCCGTTGCCGACGATGGAAGGGCTGCCCTCACCGGAGGCATTCATGACACGGACCGGAAGGATCTTGACATTGATCCCGGGCGTGCAGTCCACGATGATGCCGGACACGTGGGTTCCGTGTCCGTTCTTATCGGAGGCATCATTGTCATTGTCCACAAAATCCTTGCCGCCAAGAAGTCTTCCTGACAGCCTTGTGTGAGCGGATACACCGGTATCCACGACAGCGACCTTGATCGATTTATTTGTATTCGCCTTGACGAAAGCGGCATACTTGTCCGCCTGGATGTAGGCAGGCCCCCAGGACATGGCTTCCGAGGAAATGGTGATGGACTCCGTCTCCAGGGAGTTTTCGAAGATCAGATCATCCTGGCCGGAATAGGTTTTGCCTCCGATGGTCAGATCGCCCATGCTGCCCACATTGTCTGTTTCCCCGGTGTCCCCGGAAGGAATCTCCTTCGTCTCGCTGCTTTCACCGGGGCCGACTTCATCAACAACCGTATCGCCGATATTCATGAAGCAGTCATCAGGCTCTACATAGGAGACACCGGACAGATTTTCGATCTTCTCTGCCGCTTTTTTTGCTTCCTCGGCAGATTTGAACTGGACCAGGCTCACGCCGAAATCGCTCTCGACGACCTTTACCGCATTATATTTGGAAAGATCAGCCTTCTCTCCGTCCTTCATCCCTACGATCAGGCGGGCAGCGGAATAAGGCTTTGCCTCCCCGGCACTCTTGATCGACAGCCCGGCATTCTGTTTTGCCAGTTCTGAGGTCTCCGCCGCAAACTCTTCCTCCGAGGAAGTATTTATGACGACGGTCGATGCCACCTTCTCCTCTGCCTGTGCCCGCAGGCATCCGAATCCGGCTCCTGTGATCAGCACTGTCAGCAAAGCACCCAGGACCAAAGCATACCTGTATCTGCCTGTCCTTGTCTGTTTAGCAGATTTTCCGGTTCGGGACCCGTTCATTTTCGATATTTTTTTTATCATATTATGTCCTTTCCCGCTCTGTGAAATGAAAGTCTGATATCATGCACTCCGTCTTTCAGGAGAACAATTAATATAGTATACCATATAATGTGTATTTGTTAAAGACAGGATCTTTATGTAGCAGGCTCCGGGGCCGGTGCTGCCGTGTTCATGGCGATCTGCCTGGGAGTATCGGTGCGGATCTCGATCAGGGGACCGCCCTTTCCTTCCACAAAGGCGCGGGTGATCGTCACCTTTCCGATGTTATCGTCCTTGGGAATTTCATACATGATATCCATCATGAATTTCTCGATGACCGAGCGCAGCGCGCGGGCGCCTGTATCAAGTTCGAGTGCCTTGGAGGCAATGGCCTCCAGGGCATCGTCCTCAAACTGCAGGTCCACCTCGTCCAGGGCAAGAAGCTTCTGGTACTGCCTGAGGATCGCGTTTTTTGGCTCGCTCAGGATACGTATGAGCATATTCTGATCCAGTCCCTGCAGGACACAGGTGATGGGCAGACGGCCTATAAATTCGGGGATCATGCCGAAGCGGCGCAGGTCCTCATTGGTGACGTGGTCCAGGATATTTTTGTCATTATCATAATGATCCTTGAGCTGGGCGCCGAAGCCCATCGAGGTCTGCTTCTGCAGGCGCTCACGGATGATCGTCTCAAGGTTGGGAAAGGCGCCGCCGCAGATAAAGAGGATGTTGCGGGTATTCACAGTTGCCAGGGGGACCATGGCGTTTTTGCTGCTGGCACCCACCGGGACCTCCACCTCTGCCCCTTCCAGCAGTTTCAAAAGACCCTGCTGGACAGATTCGCCGCTGACGTCCCGGGAACTGGTATTGCGTTTTTTGGCGATCTTGTCGATCTCGTCGATAAAGACGATGCCCTTTTCCGCCTTTTCCACATCATTGTCCGCTGCCGCGAGGAGCTTGGAGATCACGCTCTCGATATCATCTCCGATGTAGCCGGCCTCAGTGAGCGAAGTGGCATCGGAAATGGCCAGCGGGACATCCAGAAGTTCCGCCAGCGTGCGTACCAGATAGGTCTTGCCGCAGCCGGTAGGTCCGATCAGAAGGATATTGGATTTCTCGATCTCGATCTCATCCATCGTCCCTGTCTTGACGCGCTTGTAATGATTATAGGCGGCCACAGAGATAAATTTCTTGGCCCGGTCCTGACCGATGACATAGCGGTCGAGCTCCTCCTTGATCCTGTGGGGAGCCGGGATATTATCGATGGAAAATACCGGTTTGCGTGTATTTTTCTTTTTCTTTTTGACCTTGGGGCCAGACTGGCCGAATCCGCCTCCGTTGCCGAAAATATCCCCCAGGTTCAGAAAACTGATAGACGGGCCCTTCCGGCCCTTTTTGCCGGTCTCTTCGTCTGTGTCCTCTTCTTCCACGTCCCGGCCGTCCGCTCTGATGCCGCCCAGAGCTCTGAGGATGGAGTCCGCGTCAAAGATATTGCCGCCTTCTGTCACATCCTCAAGGGATTCATCTGTCTCACCGGCTTCATCCGCCTGCCCTGCTTCGACAATGATCTCAGGAGCTGCCGGCGGCAGGCCGTCCTTTTCGTCCTTCTCTGCTGCTTTCTCACCGGATCCTGCTGCAGTCCGGCTTGCCGGATCCTCTGCGGACCCGTCTGTGTCCTGCGCATGGCTTTTGCCCGCGGAAGTACCGGCTGATCCGCCGGATGTATGGTCTCTGTCAGAACTTCCGCCATAGGGGAATCCCCCGCCGAACATATGAAACAGATTCTGCATCGATGAAGGATCACCGGTGAGTTTTGAAAAATCCATGCTGCCGGCATAGTCCATCATCTTCTGCATGCAGTCACCGCAAACGCACAGATTTCCCGGCATATGGATCATTTTCCCGGCTGTCTCATCCGAACGTCTGCACATGACGCAGTACTCCGTCCTGTGCGAATCGCCATTATCATTTTCCTTATTGTATGCCATATACAGATACCGCTTCCTGTTTTTGCTTTTTCTTTAATGCCACTATGCCCCGTCCTGCAGTCTGCAGGGCGGGGCTGATCTCTCTTTCTGAACTGCCGCTCACCGGAGCGGCTCCTCTCAATGTTTTCGCGTAAATAAAAAGGGGAGAGTTTTATGATTTTTTATGAATTTTATGGAATTCCGTCAGCAGGTCAGAATCCGAAGGGAAATGAGAAGATTCCGGAATCGTCCTGCTGCTCTTCAGACTCCCTTCCGGGTGCCTGCTGACTTCCGCTTCCGTCGGAAGATTGCACGGAACTTCTCCTGGAGAGTGTCACCTTGATCTCCCGTTCCTCATATTTGCCGCCGTCAACGGGATGCTGCACTGTCAGGGTCACTTCCTCACCGGCGCTGTAATAGACGAGCTGGTTCTGAAGATCTTCCATGCCGCCAATCGTCTGACCGTTGATCGCAGTGATGATATCTCCCTGCTGCAGATCGCTCTGGGCAGATCCGCTTCCGTCAATGATCTCCTCGACATAGGCGCCGATGGGCATTCCGTATGCACTTGCCACATCCGATGTGACGGTGATACCCAGGATTCCCAGAACACCCTGGTCCTCTTCGGCGACCTTGGTCTTGCTCTCCTGGGTCTTGAGGCTGTCAATGATGGGGATCGCCTTGGAAATCGGGATTGCAAATCCCATACCCTCGATGGCGTCTCCGCCGATCTTATTGGAATTGATGCCGATGACCTGACCCTTGGAATTGAGCAGGGCTCCGCCGGAATTACCGGGGTTGATCGCCGCATCTGTCTGAATAAATGTGCCGGTGATCCCGTCCTCACTGGTGATCTCACGGTTCAGCGCGCTGATATAGCCGACTGTCAGAGACTGTCCGTATCCAAGGGCGTTGCCGATGGCGATCGCATGCTCGCCGATCCGCAGAGAATCGGAGTCGCCCAGTTCTGCGATGGCAATACTCTTTCTGGTCTCTGCAGAGAGTTCCTCCAAAGGGACAGAGATGACTGCCAGGTCTGTGCTGACATCGGTTCCCTTCAGAGAAGCCTCACAGTTTGTCTCATCGATAAACTGAACGCTCAGGCTGTCTGCGCCGGCGACCACGTGGTTGTTGGTGACGAGCAGGAGCTCGGTATCTGTCTGTTCAATGATGATTCCGGAGCCCGCGGACTCGCCTTCCTGTGTATAAGTCCTTCCGAAGAACTCGCTCTCCTCAGTGAACTTGTTGTAGACAGAGACGATAGAGGGCATGACTTTTTCAGCCACATCGGCAACCGTGGTGTCTCCGAGGGAGCTCTCGCTCATGGCTTCTTCGACGGTCGCGATCCTGTTGCCCGTGGTTATTACTCCTTCTTTACTGTCAGCGTCTTTCTTTTCCTCGTCCGCAGAATCCGCAGAGCTCTCAACGCGGGCCTGGGCGGAAGAGGAACTGCCTGAAGCGGAGTCTCCTTTTGAGCGCAGGGAGACCATGGCTACGGCACCCGCCCCGATCACAAAGACCAGGATCACAGCCAGTATGGCTGCGAGCGGTCCGCGTCCCTTTTTGCTGCCGCTCCTGCGGGGAGCAACCGGAGGCGTGGGAGGAGTGAAGCTTTCCCCGCTCTCCTCTGTCCTGCTGTAGCTGTAATAGCGGCCTGTGCCCGCAGAATCGTCAGTGCTGCCCTGCCGGCCTGAAAAGCCATATCCCGAATCTCCGGAAGATGAGCCGGAACCGCTGTACTGGTCTTCCGTACTGCCGGAAGCTGCGTTATAGCCGCTGTACTGACGTTCTGTTCTGCCGGAAGCTGCCCTGTAGTCGCTGTATTGATGTTCTGTTCTGTAATCGCTGTAGTTGTATCCCGTACCTTCTTCAGATCCGGCAGGTCTTCCATTGGCGGAACCCGGAAACGCCGCAGAACCGCTGTAATTGTAACCCGCCGGTTTCCCGCTGCCTGCAGAGCTCCCGTAACCGGAGCCGGAGTCCCGTGCACCGCCGGTTGAATCGGCGGAGTCCGTGCCGGATGCATCTGTCATGCTGGGAGTCTCCGCCTTGTTTTCCTGAAAATCTTTTCCATATTCGAATCTTTCGTCTGACATAGTATTCTACCCTCTCATCATAAGCTGCGAAAACCGAACCGGATCCAATCTGACCGGAAGGGCTTTCGCGCAAAACAATCTCTCAATTTTTATTGATCACTTATGATATAAAGTTTAGGCTCGAATTGTGTTGTTTTTGTGTGTAATTAAGCATCAATTTGTAAATTTCTAACAGATGCAGGCAGCACAGAATCGCAGTTTTTCGAACTGTTGTGGTTTCGGTTGGGGCGCAATTCGCAGTTTGCCGAAGTGCTGCGGCTTCGGCCCGGACACAATTCAGTACATGTCGTCCTCTTCGATCACGTAGATCTCCAGATAATCAAAATCTATTTCTTCCACAAAGGCATCTCTGGTGAACCTTGCCCTGGAATGCCTCTGAAAATCGCGGATGGTGGCATCGAGCCATACAGGCACTGCAAGGTCAAATTCCACACAGGCATTTTCAAGGGCGCGGAAGACCTTGTGCGTCCTGGTATCATTGGATCCATCCTCGATCACTGTATCCTTGATGAGATGGTTGTCCTTCCATTCTCTCACCCATAAACGAAACATACAGATCCTCCCGGGTGTCTGGGCAGCCCTTCCCGGTCTGTAGTCCCGCAGGCTTCAGACAGAAAGCAGCTTTTTAAGCCGCAGTTTTCAATGTGTTATGGTGTCGGACCGGAGGCAATCCGCCATGCCGACAGGTTCGCAGCCTGACAGGCTGCTCACTGTCGCGGCATTCGCCGTATACATCCAAATCAACAGATTACCGCTTACGAGCCGGCTCGACGCGCCTCACTGTTGCTTTGTCTGTGCATGGCTCATTGCTGACGCGCAAATCACAGTTCGATGCCGTTCTGTCTGCAGAGTTCACGGGCAGATTCCACGGAATCGACACCGGTCCTGTTCTTGATGGGGGCAAATTCTCTGGAGCGGTCAACCTCCACGGGAAGGCAGGTGTCTAGTTCGCGGACCATATCCAGAACAAGCTGTTCGAATTTATACCCGTTGGGCTCATCAGGGGAGAAGGGGTTTCCGTTCTCATCGAGGCAGGCGATTTTTTTCTCCACGATGTGGACAGGGAGCACCTCGTCCACGATGCGTTCCAGATCCTTCTCGCGGAAGATATAGTTCATGATCACGCCGAAGTTATAGGCGGGATCTCCCTTTTCATTTTTGGCATCCATGAGTTCATCCGTCATCTCGTAATACTCGATGATGGAGGGCTTGCCGTCGGCAAGGCACATGACACCGACGCGCTCATCTCTGGCTGCCTTGCGCACAGTCTTGGCTCCGGAGGCACAGCCCGAGGCGATAGTCGCACCGACGAAGACGGGGTCTGCGATCCGCTGCAGGACATTGTCCACGGCAAAGGTGTTGAGCCACTCAATGCCCAGTTCATGAACTTTGTCGATCAGGCCGCACCGCTTCATGGACAGGAACCAGCCTCCGTTGCCGTTGGGAGAGGTGGCGATCCTGCCCTTCTCCTCCATATAAACTCTACCTTGATAATCCGCCGCGGGGGCCATTTCCTGCTTGAAGAACCAGATCATGGAGGGGTCATAGCCGAAATAGTTCATCTTCTCCATGAAGGAGACGGTCTTGTCGTGGTTTTTCTCGCTGGTCATGATAAAGAAAGGCACAAAGACGCCCGCCTGGTTGACGACATCCATAAGGTTCTCCACCAGTCTCTGCATGATATAGACAGGATGTGTCAGACCGATGTCATACATGCACTTGGGGTCATCGGAACCCAGACGCGTGCCCATTCCGCCTGCCAGAAGGACAGCCGCCACCTTGCCCTGACGGACCGCGTCAAGGCCGATCTGCGTAAACTCGTCCCTGCGTCTGTTGATCTCATCAAGTTCCATGGCTGCAATAGGCGTGATCTGGCTGGTCCCGAATGCCGCATCCCTGTGTTCCAGGTTTTTCAGGATGGAAAAGTCCGTCTCATCCACCTGCTTGAGCAGCTGTTCCTTTTGTGTCTCATCGAGTTCATCGTAGTACTTCAAAACATGCAGCTGTCCGTACTCCTCCAGCTTGCGATAGGCTTCCTGATACGTCATGTCTGCCCGGCATCCGGCATGCTCCATTTCCTGCCGGCGCCATCCTCCTTTCTTTTTGTTTTCTCTTTTTTTGGTCATGCCGCTCACAAGAGCGTCAACACATGCCCTGCATGTGTGAAAGTGTTTCCGCCAAGGCGAAAACGGTGAAGAATCATGTAACTGCCGCTATTATTTTTCAGGAAAAAACACTTGTCCGCACAAAAATGCGGCCCTTTTTCGTCGTTTTTTCCTCTCCTTCATAAATAAACTTCCCGTGGCCGCGGACGGAGATCCGGCTTCCCGGGGCGGGCGAAAAAGATGATGATGTCACTGTCCTGCCGTCGGCAAAGACCTGCTCCCGCGTTACAAGGTCCTGTGCTGCAGAACGGGAGACATGGAAGACCATGGCGATCAGACTGTCGATCCTGACCGAGGCTATGCTGCCGCTTGCGGGCACCAGCACCGGGCGGGCTGTGCATGCGTCAGGTGCAGTGATCTCGATATCCACATGGGCGCGGCCGATCGTCACAAGTTCCCGGCATATGTGGTCCGCCATTACAGCGGGAACGAATACCCAGGCACAGCTGCCATCCTTTTCGAGGAGAATATCTCCGATCTGGTCTCGTCCGATCCCCAGATGCATGAGTGCCCCCAGACAGTCCCTGTGGCCGATCTCCTTTGTGAAGCGTGCGCCGCGAACCGTGATCTTCAGGCAGGATATGATCCCCCCGCCGGTCTCCTCCTGTTCCAGCAGCTCCTCTTCTTCCATATAGGAGGGCAGGAAAAACAGGATCTTTCTGTCCGCCTCTTCTGTTCCTCCATAGAATACATGGCGCCCGGAGCCCTGTACAGCTTCCGGTCCTGCAAGCACTCCGGCTGCAAGGGACTGCTCGGAGAGGGACAGAAACCCTGTGTGCGTCAAATATCCATTCTGGTCCGCCTGCCTTGCAAGATCCCTGATCCTGCCCGCGAGCAGCGTCTCATCTTCCCGCTTTTTCATTTATCGATTATCATCACTCCGGATTTTCTGCATCTTTTTCCAAAAACGCACATTTCACTTTTGATATATTTATGTAAATTTGGTATTATGTTTATATCAAATCTGTCTATTTAACTACTTCAACGCGCAGCAGTTCCCGGCCTGTGCCGGGTGAAGCGCGAGATAAAGGAGCAAAGAAGTGAAGTCCGCAGAGAACAGTCTCCCCTACAACTCCCATGTCCCTGCGCGCATTGTCCGCTGCAGAAAGAAAAACCATCTCACGCAGAAGGAAGTCGCGGCATATCTCGGCATAAAGCAGCAGACCTACTCAGAATACGAGCGGGGAAAAACAGCCATGCACATCGAGGATTTCCTCGCCCTTGCCAGGCTCTTCAATGTGAGCATGGATTTCATCTGCGGGGCCAGCAACCTGGAGAGCGAGTTTCCCCGTTACTGATTGAGGATGTTTATTGTTGGTCCATGGCCTGCGCCACTTTGATCATCAGGGCGCACTCGATCCTCTTTTTGAAAATATCGCATCCCATCCTGTAAGTCCCGTGGATATCGCCGGCGGCGTGATAGGCGTTGGCCGCACAGCCTCCCGCACAGTAGAGCTTTGCCCAGCAGTCTGCGCACTCGGGGCGGGAATAGACATTGCACAGCTTGAAGGAATCGCGCAGCTGTGTATTGGTCACCCCGCTCCAGATGTCACCCATCCTGTACTCCGGGTCATTGACGAACTGATGACAGGGATACAGATCTCCCGATGCAGTCACAGCCAGATACTCTGTCCCCGAACCGCAGCCCGAGATCCGCTTGTAGATGCAGGGGCCGTGCTCCAGATCGAGCATGTAGTGGTAGAAGGTGATCGGTTTTCCCTCCCTCTCCCGGCGCAGCATGTCTTTGGCCAGAATCTCATACTGCTCAAAGATGACCGGCAGGTCCTCCTGTCTGAGCGCGGAGGGACTGTCGGGATCCGCGACCACGGGCTCCATGGAGAGCTCCGCAAAGCCCAGGTCATCCGCCATATGGAAGATATCCTCCGTAAAATCCGTGTTGAAATGCGTGAAGGTGCCGCGCATATAATAGCCCTTCCCCTCCCGCTTTTCGACAAACTTCTGAAAGTTGGGGACGATCCTGTCATAACTGCCGCGTCCGGTGTAATCCTTTCGGAAACGGTCATTGACCTCTCTGCGGCCGTCGAGGCTGAGCACGACGTTATGGCACTCCTTATTGGCCCATTCGATCACTTCATCGGTCACACCGATCCCGTTGGTCGTCAGGGTAAACCGGAAATTCTTCTTTTTTTCCTTCTCAATGGAGCGGGCATAGGCGACAAGGTCCTTGCAGACCTGGAAGTTCATCAGGGGCTCACCGCCGAAAAAATCAACCTCCAGATTCCGGCGCATCCCCGAATTTTCCACCAGGAAATCGAGCGCCCGTTTTCCCGTCTCAAAGGACATGAGTCCGTGCTGACCGCGGAAATTACCCTGTGCCGCAAAGCAGTAACTGCAGTTGAGATTGCAGGTATGGGCAACCAGAAGGCAGAGCGCCTTGATGACAGTATTGCGCTTTTTGAGGTCGAATGCCCTGTCCGCGAAGGTCTCCTCGGAAAAAAGCTTGCCCTCCCTGCGCAGGACAGCGATATCCTCCAGAGTCTCGTCCACTTCCTGCTGAGTGACGCCCTCCGGCGCAAACTCCTGCAGCAGCCGGCGTCCGATCTCTTCGCTGCTCCCGCGTCCCCCGCTCTCATCGATCAGGCGGATCGCCTCATAGGCGAGCGGGTCCGGAACATGGATACTGCCGCTGTTGATATCAAGGACAATGTTGTAACCATTGAGTTTGTACTGATGAATCATATAGTTCTGCTCTGCTTCCAAATAATCAAATCTTAGTAATTTACTGCGTCTGTTACTTTTATCTGTTGCTTTTTTTAAATCACATGCTAATTACATGCCGTGCTGCCGCCGCCCGTGCAGGCGGCAGGAGCGGCCGCTCATTGCAGTCTCTTAACGCGCAATGAGCCATGCGCTCATCGAGTGCATGGCCCATAGTATGCGTTTGTTCAGAATACATCAAACATGCGAAGTGATGGCTGTAAACCGGATTACTCCGCGTCCTTGTTCTCGCAGGGCTGGTTTGCAACGCCGCAGCTGGTCTTGCATGCGCTCTGGCAGGAAGTCTGGCACTCGCCGCAGCCGCCGTTGACAGCGCTCTTAGCCATATCACGGGTATTCAGTGTCACGATATGTTTCATGATCAAGTCCTTTCTGAAAATGAAGTTTTCCAAGTGTGCTCTGTGCCGCGTCTGCCGCAGAACGCAGACAGATCCGGGCTCACAGCACCGGTGCATTCGTGTTAAAACGGCTTTCGCCTTGCCTTATTATATGGATTACAGGCATAAAAGTCAACGCCTGAGATCTGCGCGTTTGCAATGAGCCATGCACAGAATTACTGATCTGTTCACGCCCTCTTTTTTCCTATTCGCGCAGGCAGAGGATCATTCCGTCCCGAATGCCCCTGCAGTCAGTCCCGCCGCTTCTGCCGGCCTGCGCAAGCAGGCGGAGAATGTCATCTGTAATGAGTTCCCCCGGTGCGAGGAAGGGAATTCCCGGCGGATAAAAATACAGACAGCGCGCGCTGATCCTCCCGGCCGCATCGCAGACGGGAACCCGGACCGCCTCCTGGGAATAGGCCTCCCATAGGCTGCACATGGTGACCGGGCGCAGGCGGGACAGGTCCTGTGTGATCCCGGAAGCTGCGGATCCGTCCTGATCCGAGGATTCCCTTGTCCTCCCCTGCACAGGATCCTCCGCAGACGCTTCGATCCCGATGAGGGCATCCGCCAGCCTGTCCGTGGCATCTTCCTCGTCGCACAGACTGGTCATGGCCAGCAGGAGATTTCCCTGTGACATCTCCGTCTCCATTTTCCACTCCCTGCGCAGAATCAGGGCCAGCTGCGCCCCCGTCATACCGACAGGCCCCGCGTCTATCAGGATCTTGCCGGGATCATAGAAGCCCTCCGGGATGGCGGAAGATCCCCTTTCCCCGCCGGCAGACAATGTGCGGCGGAGGACGCGGATTTTCTGCAGGGAGCGCACCCTGGCGTCAAACCGGCCGAGCCCCGCAGCCCACTTGTCAAAAAGTTCTCTCCCCTCTTCCCTCAGGATACCGGTACAGCCGTCCAGAGAGGCCATCAGCGGGTAGGACGGGGAACTGGTCTCAAAAATATCCAGTTCATCCTCGATCAGAGCGGGGTCGACCAGATTCCCCTGCAGGTGCAGAAGGGCAGTCTGGGTCAGGCTGGGCAGGGTCTTGTGGGGACTCTGCACTACAATATCTGCGCCGCAGGCCAGGGCTCCGGCAGGAAATCCCGCCTCCCGGGACATGGGGAGCAGATGTGCGCCGTGTGCCTCGTCCACCAGGACAGGAATATTGCGGGCATGGCAGATCCTGCAGATCCCCTCGATATCCGAAAGAACACCTTCATAGGTCGGGCTGGTCAGGATGACCGCTTTCACGGAAGGGTGCCTGCGGATCCGGTCCGCGACCTGTACTGCCGTGATGGAGCCGCAGATTCCCCAGTCGGGATCAACGGGGGGCATGATCCAGTGCACATGACAGCCGGAAAGTTCCAGCGCATGGTAGACCGCCTTGTGACAGTTGCGCGCACAGATCACCGAGCTGTTCCGTCCCGCCAGCGCCCTTATGCCCGCCAGAAGTCCGCAGGTACTGCCATTGACCAGATACCAGGTCCTGTCCGCGCCCCACAGCTGCGCCGTGCGGCTCATGGCTTCCTGCAGGATCCCGGATGCATCATGCAGGTCATCCGTGCCGGGGACCTCGGTCACATCCCAGGCGGCGGGCAGTCCCGGAGCGGGTTCTACACGCCTTTTATGTCCCGGCATATGAAAGGGATACAGCCCCTGTGCCGCATATTCCTCCAGCCGGGTCTGTAAAATATGCCGGCCGCCCTCTTCTGTATTGCCGTCCCGGGGACAGGTTTTCTCCATCCATTCCTGCATCTGGCATCCTCTCCTGAAAAATCAGGGCGGAGACATCTGCCTCCGCCCCTGTCTGTCCGCGATCGCAGGGCATCTGCCTCAGGTCATCTGCCCCTCCGTTCTCAGAACAATTCTATATTCAGTATATCACGCGCTTTTTCAGCCTGCCTGCTGCTGAGTCTCAAGCTGGGATGTGCAGTGAGGGCACCTTGTTGCCTCAAGCGGAACATCCTCGCTCCTGCAGTAAGGGCACATCTTGGTGGTGGGAGCTGCTTCCTCTTCTTCCTTCTTAAGCTTACCTGCTGCTGTATTCATCGCTTTGATGATCGAGAACAGGATGAAAGCCATGATCAGGAAGTTGATTACTGCGGTGATGAATTTGCCGTAGTTCAGTGTGACTTCGCCGAGAAGTGTGACACTGAGCTTGTCAAAATTCAAGCCGCCGAACAGACCCAGGATCGGGCTGATAATGTCTTCGACAAGAGAGGTAACGATTGCGGTGAAAGCTCCGCCAATCATGATACCTACTGCCATGTCCATAACATTACCACGGCTGATAAACTCTTTGAATTCCTTCATAAAACTCTTCATCTGCTTACCTCTTTTCTGTATCTGACACCGCGGTATACACAATCTGAAAATGTGCAGGTCTCCTGCTCTTGCACAGAGCGGCGTCCCCGCTTTTCCCGCAATGTCGTACATTGTTACCTGGTGCAATCTGCATCTGTCTCTTATTGTAGCAGATTCTCTCAAAACCACAACGGGAATTTTATACATTTTTTAGATTTGTGGGGAGAGGCAGCAGGAACAATATAAAAAATATATGAAAAGCGGGACTTGCAGTTTTTTTTCGAACGGTTGTGGGTTCGGTCGGAACGCAATTCGCCTTGCCGACTGGTTCGCAGCCTCCGGCTGCTCAGGAATCCAGCTCCCTGATGGCGGCAATCACCTCTTTATATCGCCCGCGGAGCGTCTCCATGCAGAGGTTCACCTGCTCCAGGCAGTGGGGTCTGTCGGCGTCTGCATGGCGGAGCAGCTCCGTGACCGCATCGGCGGATTGAGATAATCCTGTAAAGCTCAGATTCAGGCACACCCCCTTGAGAGTATGGGCTGCGCGGAAGGCCTCTTTCAGGTTGTCCGCCGCCAGCGATGATTCCAGTTCTCCGTAACTTGGGTCCTGTTCAAACATGCGGGTGAATTTTTCCAGCCGGCTTTCCGCCATGAAACGCTGTATTGCGGCGTCATAATCGCCGCCCGTCAATTCATAAAACCTCCTGATGTCCATTCTGCCTGTCTCCTGTTCCAATCGTAATTGTAAGTGCCTTCCCTTCGAAGATAAGTATCATCGCAGGATCTCTCTGCTCATTAATAAATGTCAGTAATATATATACATCAGTAATATACGCCCTGGGGCAGATTGTTCATGATCCAGCTGCTTCTCAGCTCCACTTCCTCGGAAGGTTTATAGACATCATCGTCAAAGAGGAACTGATGAAGCCAGGTCGAATTGTCCGAGAGCGTGACCGGCATGACTGCCGAGCCCGCCTCGATCGTCGTGAAGTCCCTCAGATCCTCCTGAGGAATCCCCCCTGTATCCGCCAGATTCAGCTTGGGTGCCATAAGGATCATACTGACGATCTCACGGGAGGAAAGAGAGGTTGCCATATCGCCGACCACGTTATTGGCGACATCGATCAGCGTAGTGGGCGAAGCGCCCCTGGCCTTCTCAAGTGTCTTTTCCAGCACCGTGCGCTGTCTCTCTGCGCGCCTGAAATCATCGCCTGCAGTGTAGCGGATCCTGCTGTAGGCTGTCGCCTGGATGCCTGTGAGCGTGACCAGACCCGATTGTTCGACAGGAGTCTCGTCTGTCCCCAGTTCTATATGCATATCGTGTACATACTGGTTGAGGTACTCCCGCTCTTCTTCGTCGATCTCGATCTCAATGCCTCCCAGAGCATCGATGGTATGAGCAAGCCCCTCAAATCCGACAGTCACAAAGTCCAGGATATTCAGGTCCAGATTCCTGTTGAGCATGGCGATGGCCTGCGCAGGTCCGCCCAGGGCATATGCTGTGTTCGCCTTCGTATAGTACTCGTCTCCCACGTCCAGAACCGTGTCGCGGTAGACCGAGACCAGATGGATCTCGCCCGTCTTTTCATTGATGGAAGCGATCATGATCGTATCACTGCGGTTGTCTCCGTCCAGCAGATCGCCGGAACGGGAGTCCACGCCGAACAGGGCGATATTTTTAAAGCCCTTCATCTTTTTATCGTTTTTGGCGCGGTAGTTTATGCTGTCGTAGAGCTGGGCCTCGAGGTCTACGGAATCCACCCTGTTCATCTCAAGGACTTCCAGGGTGTCTCTCATTTTGTAATAGAGGAAGCCTCCCGCGATCACCAGGATCAGAAGGAAAATGATGATCAGGCGAAGGATGATCCCCAGTACACCGCTCTTCTTTCTGCGCTTTTTGTTCTTGGGCGCAGGGGTCCCCTTCCCGTTTCCGGCGGGAGCGGAACTGCGTCTGCCGCCTGCCCCGGCAGGAGAACCGCCTCTTCTCCCGCTGCCTGTGCGTCTCTGTTCCGGGCGGCCTCCGGCGGCGGAGCGGGCACTCTCACGGCGGGAATCGCCGATCCCGTATTCCCGGTCCATGGAACGGGCGTACTCCTCGTAGTCCTCCTCGTCCTCCCAGTATTCATCGTCATATTCCTGTTCATAGGAAAGACCGCAGCGGTATTCGGCGCCCCCGCCTCTTTCATAGCCGCGTCTTTCTCTGCTGTATCTGTCATCATTCATATTATACACCTGTCTGTTCTGTCAAAAAGCGGGGCCGCCAAGGCTGTCCCGCCTTGAATCCGTGTTCTTTTTTCAGTACACATTTCTCAGGATTCTCTCTTGCGAAACTACAAAAAAAGACTTTTCCATCATCTTTGCAGATGACTGAGAGTCCTTTCAGTGAATGGATTATAACGATTATACCTGTGATTCTCAACCCGCGGGCGCAATTTTTCACAGAATTATAAGAAGTTTGGTTTTTACCTCCGGGGGTGTGCCCCGGTGTGATCTTTTGAAGCTGAGACGATCCCCCGGACCTGTGTCCCGACTTTTTTGAAAAACCGGTATTGACAAGCCAAAAAGATTATGTTTTAATACGCTTCAGAACTTTAAAGCGTTTAAGCGTTTAAGCGTTTAAGTGCGAAAGCAGCCTGCTCTGCAGGACCACAGCACCATTATTCATTTTTTATTTTTTGGAGGAAAAAGTCATGTTTCTTAAAATCCTGCTGCTCCTGATATTCTTCAGTGTCATGATCGGCGTCGGCTTCTATAGCCGCAGAAAAGCCGGAAGCGTCACTGATTACGTCCTGGGCGGCCGTGAGGTCGGACCCTGGATCACCGCCTTCGCGTACGGAACCTCCTATTTCTCTTCGGTCGTTTTCGTAGGATATGCAGGACAGTTCGGATGGAAATACGGTCTCTCCTCAACATGGATCGGACTTGGAAATGCTTTCATCGGCTCCCTTCTGGCATGGCTGATCCTGGGCAGACGCACCCGCGTCATGACCCAGAAGCTGGACTCCCGCACAATGCCCGACTTCTTCGGCAAGCGCTTCCAGTCCAAGCCCCTGCAGATTGCAGGCAGCGTCATCGCCTTCATCTTCCTGGTCCCCTACACCGCTTCGATCTACAATGGTCTTTCCCGTCTGTTCGGAATGGCCTTCAATATTCCCTACGAGGTATGCCTGATCGTCATGGCAGTCCTGACCGGCGTATACGTCATCGTCGGCGGATACATGGCCACCGCACTCAATGACTTCATTCAGGGCATCATCATGCTCTTCGGTATCACAGCAGTCATCCTGGCCGTTCTCAAGAACAACGGCGGATTCCTGAACGCCATCCACGAGCTGTCCCTGATCCCCGCAGACGATGTCGCGGTTCCCGCCCTTCAGGGAAGCCAGGGCCTGCTGGCCAGCTTCTTCGGTCCCGACCCTCTCAACCTTCTGGGCGTTGTCATCCTGACATCCCTGGGTACCTGGGGCCTTCCCCAGATGGTGCACAAGTTCTATGCCATCAGAGATGAAAAAGCCGTTCAGACCGGTACCATCGTCTCCACTTTCTTCGCAGTGATCGTGGCCGGCGGCTGCTACTTCCTCGGCGGTTTCGGACGTCTCTTCGACTGCCCCGAGATCTACAAGGCAGACGGAACGATTGCATACGACTCCATCGTCCCCCAGATGCTCTCCACCCTGCCCGATCTTCTGATCGGCATCGTCATCGTCCTGGTACTGTCGGCTTCCATGTCCACGCTCTCTTCGCTGGTCCTCACCTCGAGTTCCACCCTGACCCTGGACTTTCTCAAAGAGACTGTCGTAAAGGATATGACTGAGAAGACCCAGCTCGTCGTCATGCGCGCCCTGGTCGCCTTCTTCATCATCCTCTCCGTCGTCATCGCACTCAATCCGCCCACCTTCATCGCTCAGCTGATGGGTATTTCCTGGGGCGCACTGGCAGGCGCATTCCTGGCCCCCTTCATGTACGGTCTGTACTCCAAACGGATCAGCACAGCCGCTGTATGGGCCAGCTACATCGCAGGTGTAGGCATCACTGTTTCCAACATGTTCCTGCACTTCATCAAGTCCCCCATCAACGCCGGTGCCTTCGCCATGATCGCAGGCCTGATCATTGTCCCGATCGTCAGCGCAGTTACTCCTTCTCCCGACAGGAAGTTCGTCGACGACGTCTTCTCCGTATACGAGCAGAAGGTCCTGGTCCGCAAATCTCACTCCCTCGAGGACGAGTAATCGCGGCACAGTACAATACTTAAAAGCAATATAAATTTAAAAACAATATAACAATTACAACATAACAATTATCGGATCCGAACTATAAAAAACACGGCAGGGATGCACAGTTCCCTGCCGTGTTTTCTTCTTTCTGTTATTCCTGGTGTCTGCGGCCACGGTCCCGCGGCTGCAGATATGTATGGAATGCTTAACCGCATACTGCTTTCCGCGTCACGGGCGCCGCCATAAACCGCACTGCGGTCTGCCGGCCCGCTGTTTATTCATCCTGTTTTCTCTGATAGGGATATCCGAAGCGGATGGTCAGCTCTCCGTTTTCAAAGGACTGACCGTCCAGATCCCGACGGCAGAGAATATCCGGCAGGCGCAGGCGCCGCACCTCGTTGCGGACAAAGAGGATGAGATCATCGCCCTCCTTCTCCGTCCGGATCTCTTCCGCCTCCGCATAGGGAAGGGAGATGATCAGGCTGCGGATGCCGGTCTTCATGTCATACTCCATGCGGAAAGCCTCCTCCCGGCAGAAGATCTGCGCGGGGTCGTCCTCTCCGTAGAGCTCCTCTGCGGCCTTCTCAAGAGCCGGGATTCCACTGATCTCAGCCTCCTGCAAAAACAGAGAAAACTGCTTGCGGCCGGGAAAACTCTGTGCGGCAAGCTGCAGGCTCTGCCGCTGCATCTGCTTCCATCCCTCGAAATAGCCTTCCATGGCCTCTTCGGGATAGATCTTGTTGATGCACACAGCATCCACGCCGAAGTCATACTCATTGATCCAGGTGAAGCTCCTTCTGGCCTCCTCCAGGACGATCCGCTCCGGCGTCGTAACGATCCTCATGCTGGTCACAGACCGGTCCCGCAGGATCTTCTGCAGGGTATTGAGGCGCTTGACCAGGGAATCAAACTCTGCAAAGACCATGTCCCTGGGTTTGGGGACCTTTGTCCTTCTGGAAATCAGTCCGCCGAAGATGCCGGTCACCCCCCGGATCATGGGCAGCAGGCGGTCCGCAAGGACCGACAGGCGTTCCGGATACCGGAGCAGGGACAGGGTCTCCCCTGTGGGCGCGCAGTCCACGACAAGCACATCATGCCTGCCCTCTTCATACAGATCCAGAATACGGATCAGCGAGCACAATTCCTCAAGTCCGGGAAAAAGCAGCACTTCGTCGGCCTCTATACCGCCGTTGGCCTTCTGCGCAATGAGCTGGCGCAGATAATCCTGCAGGGTCCCCCAGGCTCTGCGGCTCTCCCTGGTGGGGTCGATCTCCATGGCTTCCAGACCGGGAAAGACCTCCCCGGGCTCGGTGCTCAGCTCCATGCACAGCGAATCCCCCAGGCTGTGGGCCTGGTCCGTGCTTATCACCAGAACCTTTTTCCCCTTCCGCGCAATTTTCACTGCCGTCGACGCCGCGATGCTCGTCTTCCCGACGCCGCCCTTTCCGGTATAAATCAAAATCCTCATCTGTCCCGTTTTCCTCTTGCCGGTTCTTTCCCCGCCCGGTAATGGTCATCCATGTTTCACTCCGGTTTGGTGTCCTCCGGCCTGCCAAAAACGCGCCGCGCTTCAGACAGGTCTGTACTGCACTCATGCATCAATCAGTCATCAAGCATCAAACAGTCATCAAGCAGGCATCCATCCTTCAATCATCCATCCACTTCTTTTGTCTCAAAACAGATGGTGAGCGTGCCGTCCTCCACAAGGGCGGAGGTCATTTTCGCCCCCCGCAGGACGCCCGGGAGAGGGATGCTGCGCATAAAGTTCCGGATCCGGATATCTACATCCATTTCGCGCATGAACACTTCCACGTCCTCCTGCGAGGCTCCGGGAACACGGACGGTAAGGCTGAATCCGCCCTCGATCGGGGCGTAGATCTCGTTGTCCGTCCGGACAGGCCTGTCAAACAGGTCCTTGTCCGACAGGGCCTCCCGGCTCAGCGCCTCCACCGCCTCCATGCCCCTGATCTCCCCGGGAAACCAGGGGATCCGGGTGACCGGAAGCTCAGTGAAAACACTCTCCAGCTCCTCGAGATAGCCTCTCTGGATCTTCTGCCAGTTCTCCATAAAGCTGCTGCCGGTATGGTCCGGCAGAATGCGGTTGATAAAGACCCCGTCCACCGGATAGTGATAGAGATTCAGATACATATAGCTGCGCCGAGTCTCCTCGACGACCATCCTCTCGGGAATGCAGACCAGGCGCACGCGGCTGCTGTCAGGGTTTTTGAGCAGATCCTGGAGCCTGACAAGTTTTGTGTAGAGCTGTCCGATCTCGTCCATGGCCTCCTCGTCCGGCAGTTCCATGCGGTAGCGGAACCTGGCCACCGGCGTCAGCACCCGGGTCAGTGTCCTACCCACCGGCGAAAACTTCTCCACATACCAGGACAGAAGTTCCGGGAGTTTGAGAAGCGACAGGGTCTCGCCTGTCGGCGCACAGTCTACAATGATCCTGTCATAGACCCCGCTCAAAAACAGATCCCGGATCTTGAGCAGGGAAAAGAGGTTCTCCAGCCCCGGGATCATATAGGTCTCCCCGATCGAATCAATGGCAGCCCCCACACTTCCGGAAAGATTCGCTATGGTCTTGTTGATATGGGGATACTCCTCCCGCATCAGCATATAGGGATCCAGCTCCAGCACAGACAGACAGGGGGCAATCTCCTGCACAGAGCCGCCTGCCTTTGTCTGGAAAATATCTCCCAGATTGTGCGCCATATCCGCACTGACCAGCAGTGTATTGCGGCCTTCCCGCGCGCTGCGCACCGCGTGCGCCGCCGCCACGCTGGTCTTGCCGACACCGCCCTTTCCTGTGATGATGTAGATTCTGCTCATGATTACCTTCCATACCGGAGTTTTCCTGCGGACACGGCGCTCCCCGTCTTCTTCTCATGACCGGGCGCCCGTCAACGCCTCATGAACGTTCATGCGCGCACGCCGCTCCCCCGCTTTTACCCGGTGTCTTTTTTTTTACATTTGATACAACATTCAATACGACAGAGGGCTCTTATGCCGCGCCGTGCAAAGAGCGGCATAAGAGCCCGTGTGTTTCACTTATTTACAGCACTTCTGCGGTGTTTTTGCAAAAGCATCAGCCCTGACGGAACTGAACACCTGCGCCGCCCATGGGGTGATCCCAGCTCTTGACGACCTTGTTGATGGAGAGCACGCGGCAGGTGCCGCACTCCAGGCAGCCCTCATGGCTGAAGGTCACCTTGCCGTTCTCATAGTGATAAAGGCCGGCAGGGCATGCGAGAAGAACTTTGCGGATCTCTTCCATATCATCATAATCTTCATTGACCGTGATGTGGGGATTATGTTCGTCGGTGTGGAACAGATCCAGACCCAATTTATCATCTACACTCATTTTAGCCATTTTTTTATCCTCTTTTCACAAATCATCAGTCAGTATACAGAAACAGTATTTTCATGGTACCGCTCCGGTCTTACGCGCTAAAATCCGCGCAGATCAGAATGCGTCCATGATGTCTCCTACCAGGCTCGTGAGCTGTGCAACGCTCAGGTGCGAAGCCATGGAATTGATCACATACATGATGAAGTCCATGCTGGGTTTTCCGCTGACCGTGAAAAGCTTCGTGCAGATGTCGTCCACCATTTCCGGGAGATCCTTGAAGACTTCTCTGCGGGAGAGGATGGCGGGGAATCCCTTGAGGGCCTTCATGTCTTTCATGATGAAGCTCTCGTTCAGGGCATCTACATAGGAAGAGAGGCCTTCCTTGCTGAAATCGCCTGCTTCTTTCGCACGGATGACTGCCTCTGCAGCGAGGCGGCCGGACTCTACTGCGAAGTCCATACCGCGGACAGTGAAGCCGAGGTTTACAACGAAGCCCGCTGCATCGCCGGTCACAAGGACGCCGTCGCGAACGAGTTCGGGGATCATATGTACGCCTGCCTCGGGAACGAGGTGGGCACTGTACTCGATGGTCTCACCGCCTTCGATATAAGGCTTGATGGCAGGATGCTCTTTGTAGCGGTCGAGCAGATCCGGAATGGAAATATCGGTGTAGCCGATGTCTGCCAGAGTCGCGACAATACCGATGGAGATCGTGTCTTTGTTGGTGTAAAGAAGACCGCCGCCGAATGCTCCGGCAGTTGCGTCGCCTGCGGACAGCCATGCGACACCTTCGTTTCCGCGGACGCCGAAGCGCTGGTTGATGACTTCCTCATCCAGTTTAATGACTTCCTTGACACCGACCGCGACCTCGTGCGGGGTCAGTTCCTTCTTCATCCCGAGCTTCTGGGCGAGCAGGGAGTTGACACCGTCCGCGATAATGACAACATCGGAATACATGATCTCGCCGCCGGCATCAATTCCGACGACCTTGCCGTCCTCGACGACACAGCTGTCAACGCGGATGCCGGGAACAAGCATTACGCCTGCCTCCTCGCATTTTTCCGCCAGCCAGGGATCAAATTTGGAATGCAGGATCGTGTAGGATGCACTCTCGGGATCCTCGCCGAGTTTCTCGGAACTGAATCCGATATCCAGCGAGCTCTTGGGGGTCATCAGGGAGATTTTCTCGTGCGTGACTTTGCGCTCAATGGGAGCCTCCTCTGCGAAGCCGGGGAAAACCTTCTCCAGGCTGTGCGCATAGAGGCGGCCGCCGGTCACGTTCTTGGAGCCGCAGAAATCGCCGCGGTCTGCCAGAAGGACTTCCATTCCGGCATTGGCAAGAATATATGCGGCTGTAGCGCCTGCCAGTCCTCCTCCTACGATTATGGCGTCAAATTTTTCTTCGCTCATAGTTTTCTCCTGTTGTAATCTGTCAGGCTTTGGTCCCTTCGATCAGAACACAGGCGCCCAGCATTCTGCTGCGGCTCTGCACCTGCACAAGGCCTGTGCGTGCGAACTGTTTCATCAGTTCCCTTCTCCTGGGAAATTGTTCTGTCGACTGGTAAAGCCATGTATATTGTTTTCTATATTTTCTTCCGCCTCCCAGGACCGGCATTATATACCGGAAATAGAGACGGTATGCCGGCAGGATGACCGGATTGTCAGGAACGAAGGAATCCAGGCAGTAAACCTTTCCTCCCGGCCGCACGACACGTCTCATTTCCCTGAGGACACGGCGGTAATCCGGCGTGTTCCTGAGGCCGAACGAGATGCATACGGCATCGAACGTTCCGTCCGCGAAGGGAAGTTCCATGGCATCTCCCTGCAGCAGCTGCAGATTGGAAATGTCCCCTCCCTTCTTTCCGGCAGCTTCCAGCATGGCGGGGGAAAAATCCAGTCCCGTGACACATAAGCCCGGACCTCTCTCTGCGAGAGCGATCGCGATATCTCCCGTGCCGCAGCAGACATCCAGGATGTCTCCTCCGCTGCCGGCCTGTACCAGCACTCTTTTTACCAACAGTCTCTTCCAGCCTTTTTCAAGGCCGAGACTGATGCGGGCATTGGCCCTGTCATAGCGCGGAGCCAGCGTCTCGAAGATCTCATAGACATGGGCGCGCTCCTGCTGTTTTTTCATATGTTTCAAAAAATACTGAGGATCTGCAAAAGCCATGCCGCCCCGTAAGTAAGAGCCAGGAAGCCGTTTCCAATCATGTTGGACGCCGCAACGCTTTTCATCTGGCGGATCCTGTCCGAAGGATCGAGCTTCGCCCGGATGAGAAATCCGAAGGGTTTATGCCCGAGAACGATCGTGAGCAGAATACCCGCTATGGCAATCCTCCCGACCTGCAGGAGGGGCTGAAGGATCAGGAGCGCAATCCATACCCCCAGCAGCGTCCGGTACAGGACAAGGGAACGGGGTCGTCCCAGCACGACCGGGAGGGTCGTGCGTCCTGCGGCACGGTCTTTTTCTATATCGCTTCCGTTATTACTCAGCATGATCAGTGCAATTCCGATGATCAGCGGAAGGCATTCCGGAAGGATCTCCCAGTGGAAGGTCCCGTCAGCGACGGCCGCTGTCCCCAGGGGGATCAGGCCGCCCATGACAAAACCGGAAACCAGTTCTCCCAGAGGGAGCGAAGCCACAGATACCGGGCTGACACTGTAGGCCAGCACCGTCAGACCGCCGATGATCCCGACGACATAGGGCGCAGGACCCGAGTGCCGGGCGGCAATCACGCCGCAGAAGGCGGCGCCTGCCAGATAGGCAAGTCCCAGGATCAGGGCATGTCTCGGATTCAGGTGGTTGTAGACCAGCACTGCATCGCTGACTTCCACATTGTCCTCTTCGCTGTCGGTTCCGTTGACATAGTCCACGTAGTCGTTCAGCGTATTGACAGAAGACTGAGACAGGATACATGCCCCTGCCAGCAGGATGCACTGGGCCGGTGTGAGGGGGATTCCCCTGTACAGGCACCAGAAAATGCCGAACAGTGCCGGGCACACAGACGCCGGCCAGGTATGGATCATGGCAAGCTGGAAAGCCATCTTTGCCGTCATCCGCTCATATTTGACCGGGTCGGGTCCCTTCTGTCTCTTTTTCGCTTGATCTGTTACGACTGTCATCTTTTGACTGCGGCCTCTTTTTACAACTGTTATCTATTTATATTTATAAGATTTATAAGCAATCCTGCAATCAGGCAATCTGAGATTTCCTTTTTCGGACTGCTCAATGCCATCAGATCAGGCCGCGTTTCTCAGCGATGATCACAGCAGTGTGCTTGACTTCGGTAGGAAGACCGTGAGCATCCATACCGCCGCGGATCTGCATCAGGCAGCCGGGGCAGTCGACAGCGACGACGGAAGCGCCGGTATCCTGGATGTGGCCGATCTTCTTGGCAAGGATGGGTGCGGCGACCTCAGGAAGCTTGATGCTGTATGTGCCGCCGAAACCGCAGCAGACATCGGACTCTTCCATCTCGACCAGGTTGATGCCCTTTGTTGCCTTGAGGAGTTCTCTCTGCTCCTTGAAGACGCCCAGCTCTCTCTTGAGGTGGCAGGAATCATGATAGGTGATGGTAAGAGGTGTCTCATCGCCTGCCTCTGCCAGTCCGCCCAGATCATAGAAGAGCTTGCAGAAGTCGAAGGTCTTGCTGCCCAGTTCCTCTGCCTTCTTGTACATCTCGGAACCTTCCTCGAAGAAGTCCTTGTAGACGCGCAGCTGGTGTGTGCAGGTCGGGCATGCGGATACGACATAATCGTAATCTTCCGCGTGCATTGCCTCGACGTTGAGCTCAGCGGTCTTCTT
>OCVV011358495.1_pt1 | contig 29737 bp, 26 predicted proteins | sample 1539721 | NCBI WGS metagenome assembly OCVV01 (sample SAMN02144230, study PRJEB22623) | gut metagenome | biome: sheep rumen | host: Ovis aries | place: New Zealand | reverse complement strand
CGGGAACGGGGGAGATTTGTCGAAGACCCACTGACCGACGGGAAGTAAACGAAGGGGGTGTAAAGACCATTGAGGGTCGGGGTGAGGCTTTTATTTTTCTTTCTTTCCAAACAAAGAAAAATGAACATAGCGCTTAGGATGAGCCTTCAGGTCAATTAGTAAACTATCAGCACTAATCATAGTTGAATTCAGATTGTTATACAATCCAGGATCATTCATGAGTAATCCAAGCGACCCCTTGCCGTTATTAAGATTGTCTGTGAATGTTTTCAGGTTACTGATAGTGCTATTCACCTCGTTCATTGTTGTTTGAATATCAACAGCTGCAAGATTGTTTGTAAGCTTTTGGGTATTAGCAAGAGTAGCATCAGCCTTATTAAGCATACCAGGCACACTCTTGTTAAGATTAGCCATAAGCACATTAAGTTGCTGCGATGTAGTAGTAAGATTACTTGTTATCTGTTGTGCATTATGCAGAGTAGCAGCAAGAGCAGGGTCAGCAAGAAGTGCATTCACGCTTGTCAATATGCTATCAATCTTGGGCACAAGTGCCTCCACAGTAGGCAATATCTGAGCAACACGCCCCATGAGTCCGCTATTTGTAGCCCCCTGAATAGTGTCACCAGGATTCACACGCTCACGTGGATTATTAGCCATGAGAAGGTTCATCTTTACATTTCCCATAAGATCACTGCCCACCTCGGCAGTTGAACCCTTTGGAATACGCAGATTGTTGTCCACGTCAAACTTCACAATAACATCTCCATTTCCGTCATAGTCATAATAGATGTCCTTAACAACACCCACCTTGTAACCATCGGCATATATAGGATTGGCTTTTGACAATCCCTGTATATCGTGAAAGCGAACATAGTAGCTGTTGTCAGAAGAGAATATCGTCATACCCTTTAGGAAATTCAACCCAAAGAAAAGAATGACAACTGCAACACATGCGGTAATAGCTATAGTAACTTCTTTTTTCATTTGTCTCTAATTAATACTCCAGTTTTTTATTTTTTATTCCTTGATTTCAAGAATTCTTTTATTGCTTCATTAACATTTACCAGTTTACCATGCTTAAAGGCAACAATATAGCAACCCGGGAACACCTCGCTAAGCTCTTTGCGCCTTCTGTTAACGGCATTATAGTCGTTGCTGGCTCCTACATAATATCTATAAAAGTCGCCTTCTTTAATTTTTTCAATTCCACCAATGCCCTTGAAATGCGAAGATGTAACCGACAAATCACTATGCCCTGCCATAATCTGAATCTTGAACACAGGTGCATCAGGCGACACCTTCTGCACTTTTGCCTTTGCATGTTGCACTTCAGAGTTCTTCTCTTTCTTCAGAGGCTCTGATTTCTTAACTGATTCAGTTTTCTTAACTTCCTTTTTTACAGGTTCTGTTTTAGGTGCACTCTGCACCTGAGGTTCTGAAACATTCTGCACCACCTGAGGAATCTCAACCCTGTCAACTTTCTCAACGCGATAAGGAACCGACATGCCTTCATCATATTTATTCTTGTAACGAACAAAAGCATTATAGAAACCACGTGTATAAAGGTCGAGAGCCTTTTCACTGTTCATAAACTCTTCCTCATCGGGTGTTGAAATAAAACCAAGCTCCATCAAACATCCAGGCATTGATGTGAGGCGAAGCACAGCAAGATTATTCTGATGAGCACCACCATTAACGCGTCCTGTAGCCGAAGGCACTTCTTCCTGAAGAAAACGAGCCAGTTCTGTTGACTGTTCTCTATTCTTGTCGGCAACAAACTCAAACATAATGTTGCTCTCAGCCGAATTAGGGTCATAACCCTTGTATGTTGTCTGATAATCTTTTTCAAGATATATCACCGAGTTTTCACGCTTTGCCACTTCAAGATTCATTCGAATGCCTCTGTCACCGCTGTTCTGTCCGTTTCCAAGTGTCCACGTCTGATAGCCGTGAACATTTCGTCCACCACCTACAGCATTGATATGAACAGAAATAAAAAGGTCGGCCTTTTTATTGTTGGCAATCTCTGCTCTGCGGCTAAGTTCAACAAACACATCAGTGGAACGTGTATATACCACCTTCACATCGGGGCATTTACGTGAAAGAATTTCACCGAAGGCCTTGGCATAGCGCAATGTAAGATCTTTCTCATATGAAAAAGCGCCCTTAGCACCAGTATCATGGCCACCATGACCAGCATCAATAACAACAGTGAACTTATGGTTGGCAGCAAATACATTAGTTGTCAACAACAATATTGTTATCAGAAGGAACAAAATCTTTCTACTCATATACCACTTTAAGATTTGCAAAATTAATAATTATGTACGAAAACCGCAAAAGAGAATTAAGTTTTTTAAATATAATTAAAGCCTAAATATATTTTATTTATCACCGCATAGCATCAATAGAAACGCTTGCTCCATCACAATCTGCCCCGAAAGGAGGATTTAGTTTTGTGATAGTGAGTTTAACCCCGGCTATGCCATCAAACTTTTCAAATAGTTTCTCGGCAATTCGCCCAGCAACATGTTCAAGAAGAGCGCTTGGTATTGCCATTTCCTCAGCTATAACGGCATAAACCTTAGAATAATCAAGCGTGTCAGCAACATCGTCAGAAGCCATAGCCTTTGTGATGTCGTAAACACAACAGCAGTCAACAGTATAGTCGTTACCTACAATACGTTCCTGCGGCATCACGCCATGCAAGGCATGAAACCGCAGAGACTTTAGAGATATAAATGATTCTTTTATTTTCATATTATCCACATCGCGAGGCACCACAATTAGTACAGATCAAACAGCCTTCTTGATATACAAGAGTTTCCTGTCCACACACAGGACATTTCTGTCCCACAGCTGTAGTACCATTGGTTATATATTTCTTCAATGCACGCTCCACGCCCACCTTCCAGGTATTAATACTCTGGTCGTTCAACTGCAGAGAACCAACAAGCTTTATCACATGATCAATTGGCATACGATAGCGAAGCACTCCCGATATGAGCTTGGCATAGTTCCAATATTCAGGATTAAACTTCTCCGACAGACCTTCAACGGTGGTTTTGTATCCTCGTTTGTTCTCAAACTGGAAGTCATACCTATGTGTGCCGTCACCATTAGTTTGCTTGATTATTTTGCCATGAGTTACAGTCTTTGGAAGCACAATTCCTTCCTCATCATCCTGCAAACCAGTAAAAATCTCATAAGGATGACCATTGAGAAGTCCTACAAATGCAACCCATTTCTCTTTATTATTTTGGAAACGTACCACATCACACTCAAGTTCATGAGGACGGCGCTCCGTTACCTGAGGTGGAACACACGAACCATCCTTCAATTCTGTATCTGCTCCATCGGCAATCTTTTCAGCAGCTACATTCTGTACCACAGCTTCCTTCCTTTCTTTCTTCGAAGCTGCAATCATCACTCCCGAGCGAGACCCGTCACGATAAATTGTACACCCTTTGCATCCACTCTTCCAAGCCTCAATATATAGTTTGTTTACAAGCGCTTCGTCAACATCATTAGGCAAATTAACCGTCACAGATATGCTGTGATCAACCCATTTCTGTATTGCGCCCTGCATTCTCACCTTCATCAACCAATCAACATCGTTGGCAGTAGCTTTGTAATAAGGCGATTTAGCCACAAGTTCATCTATCTCTTCCTGAGTATAGCGCTTTTCAACATCATATCCATTAATGCGCATCCACTCTATAAATTTGCGATGATAAACAATATATTCCTCAAAGCTGTCGCCCACCTCGTCAACATAATCCACATGCACATCAGCATCATTTGGATTAACCTTGCGACGACGCTTATAGACAGGCATAAATACAGGTTCAATACCAGATGTAGTTTGAGTCATCAGCGATGTTGTACCTGTTGGCGCTATAGTTAAGCAGGCAATGTTACGACGACCATATTTCAACATGTCGGCATAAAGCTGAGCATCGGATTCCTTAATACGAAGTATGAAAGGATTGTTCTCCTCACGCTTAGCATCAAAGATTTCAAATGCGCCACGCTGCTGAGCCATTGTCACCGACGATCGATAAGCATTAAGAGCAAGCGTTTTATGAACATTCACCGAGAAATCAGTAGCCTCTTGAGTGCCATAGCGCAATCCCATAGCAGCAATCATGTCACCTTCAGCAGTAATTCCAACACCAGTGCGGCGTCCCATTGCGCTCTTGCGTTGTATTTTTTCCCATAAATGACGCTCCGTGCTCTTAACCTCGTCACTCTGAGGGTCGGCATCAATCTTCTGCATGATAAGTTCAATCTTCTCCATCTCAAGATCAACAATATCATCCATAATGCGCTGTGCAATCTGAACATGCTTTGCAAACTTGTCGTAATTAAATGTTGCATTCTCTGTAAAAGGATTGTCAACATAACTAAACAGGTTTATGCTAAGCAAACGACAACTGTCGTAAGGGCAAAGTGGAATCTCACCACATGGGTTTGTGCTCACCGTAGTGAAGCCCAAATCGGCATAGCAATCAGGAATACTCTCTTTCAAAATGGTGTCCCAAAAGAGCACACCAGGTTCGGCACTCTTCCATGCGTTGTGAACAATTTTATCCCACAACATACGTGCTGATATTTCTTTGGTTACAGTAGGCTTATCCGAGTTTACCGGAAACTGCTGAATATATGATTTATTATCCACAACAGCCTGCATAAACTCATCATCAAGCTTAACAGACACATTTGCTCCTGTAACCTTGCCTTCTTCCATCTTAGCATCAATAAATGCTTCAGAATCAGGGTGCTTAATGCTCACCGAAAGCATCAAAGCACCTCTACGACCATCTTGTGCCACCTCACGGGTTGAATTACTGTAACGCTCCATAAAAGGCACGAGTCCCGTTGAAGTGAGGGCAGAGTTGTTAACAGGACTTCCTTTAGGACGAATATGGCTAAGGTCGTGTCCAACCCCACCACGTCTTTTCATCAGTTGCACCTGTTCCTCGTCAATCTTCATGATTCCGCCATAAGAGTCGGCATCACCATCAAGCCCAATAACAAAGCAGTTACTCAACGAAGCCACCTGATAATTATTGCCTATACCCGTCATAGGGCTACCAGCAGGAACTATATACTTGAAATGGTCAAGAAGTTCAAATATCTCTTGTGCCGAAAGAGGATCAGCGTATTTCTTCTCTATGCGAGCAATCTCGTTAGCAATGCGCCAATGCATCTGTTCTGGACTTTTCTCATAGATATTTCCAAAGCTGTCCTTCATAGCATACTTGTTAACCCATACACGTGCAGCAAGTTGGTCGCCATCAAAATATTCAAGCGATGCCTCGAAAGCTTCTTCAAAGCTATATATCCTCTTCGTTTCCATTGCAATTTAATAAGTTAAAAAACAATTGTTCTTCTTGTATGCAAATATAAGGTATTATTCTGAAAAATGAAACTTTTTGGAAAACTTTCTAAAAGAAAAAGGGCACAAAGTTTTCCAAAAAAGAAAACTTTATGCCCAGTATTCTAAAAAAAAATATCGGAGTGTTCTGAGTATTCCGAAGATTCAGAGTATTCGGATAATTCTGATTATTCCGATTATTCTGATTATTCTGACAATCACATTACTGGTTTGTATTTTGGTACAAGAGCCTTCATGATAAACCATCCCAGAAGATAAGCCACAGAACAGATGCTAAACACTATCATATATGCAGCAGGTTTACCATCGAAGCCCATGAAATGGAAGGTACTGCCCTGGCAGCCTGCCCATGTGAAGAAAGCACCTGCGCCCTTGTTGATTGCAAACGAGCCCAAACCACCAGCCATAGTTCCAATACCAGTGATAGTAGCTATTGTTGATTTAGGGAACATATCCCCAATAGTTGAATAAAGGTTTGCCGACCATGCTTGATGTCCCGCGCCAAGAAGTCCGATAATTATTGCAGGCCACCATGCACTATACTGCCCAAGAGGCTGAGCCAACAAGCCTAACACAGGGAAGCATGCAAAAATAAACATGGCACGCATGCGACCAATATATGGATTCATGCCCTTCTTGTCAACAAAATAAGTTGGCAGATAGCCACCTCCAATACTAAGAACAGTAACAATAGCATAAAGGGTGAAGATAAGCATTACACCCATTGCAGAATCCGAAGTGTAGCCATACTGATCAGAGAAATATGCAGGAGCCCAGAAAAGGAAGAACCACCACACACCGTCGGTGAAAAGTTTACCCACAATAAACGACCATGTCTGACGAAAAGTGAAACATTTCAAGAAACTAATGGTTTTCTCTTCTTCCTCAACTTTCTCTTCGCAAGCCACATGTTCATCCTGATAGATGTAATTCAGTTCGGCACGATTCACATACTTGCTCTTATGTGGATGCTCATACAAAGCTATCCATAAGCCCATCCACACAAAGCCGAGCACACCAATGATGATAAATGCCAATTCCCAACCACAGGCACGAGCCAGCAAAGGAATAGTAGCAGGAGCTGCAAGGGCACCTACCGAAGCACCACTATTGAATATTGAAGTTGAGAAAGCACGGTCTTTCTTTGGGAAGAACTCGGCAGTAACCTTGATGGCTGCAGGGAAGTTTCCTGCTTCACCCACAGCAAGTATAAGACGGAAAGCCAGAAAGAAATACACGCTTATTGTTGAAACAGCCAGCATAGCTGTTGGAACGACATTACCAAACAAACTAATACAGTTTTCCACCCCCGGCGAAACAGTTCCGTTTTCAATGTAGCCAGCAATCAGCTCCTTGGCTGTATCAAATCCCACAAGCCAGTTGCCCGTGAGAACGCCACATGCCATAATACCACTGAAAGCATGAAGCACAGCACCCAGCGACCACACGAAAATAGCTATAAGATAGCCCTTCTTAGTGCCCATCCAGTCGATGAATTTTCCAGCAAAAAGGTTAGCAATGGCATAGAAGATAGAGAAAATGGCTGTTATTGTACCATAATCATCATCTGTCCAATGAAACTCTGGCGAGATGAAATCTTTCCATGTTAAAGACAAAACCTGTCGATCCATGTAGTTTACTGTTGTTGCAAGAAACAACAAAGCGCAGATTACCCAACGAAAGTTGGACATTTTAGTAGTTTTAATTGAATTCATTGTTTTTAAGGCTTAAGGAAATGTTTTGTAGTTTGTTTTCACCAAACAGTCCCTCTCCTTTGGAGAGGGACGTGGTGAGTTTTTTAATCTTGGAAATAAATTCTCTTCACACGGTTGCTCACACTTGTAAGCACCTCATAAGGTATTGTGTCGGTGATGTCGCTAAGCACAGTAACAGGCAGATTGTCGCCAAAGATTTCAACGCTATCGCCTTCCTTACAATCAATACCTGTAACATCAATCATGCACACATCCATACAGATATTTCCCACATATTCAGCTTTTTTGCCATTCACCAAACAATAACCATGACGATTACCCAGGTGACGGTCTAAACCATCGGCATATCCAATAGGTATAGCGCCAATCAAGCTGTCGTGCTCAAGTATTGTCTTACGACTGTATCCCACACTGTCGCCAGCAGGCACATGTCTTAGTTGCAGAATGGTAGTCTTCAATGTTGACACGTTGTGAATCATCTCGTTATTACGCGAGTTAATACCATAAAGTCCCAATCCCAATCTACACATATCCAATTGTCGTTCTGGGAAATGCTCAATACCAGCCGAGTTGTCGATGTGACGAAGAATCTTGTGGTCGAACTCAGCCTGCAGCTTACGGCTACCCTTGTCGAACAGTTCAAACTGACGTGCAGAGAACTCATCGAAATCATCGCTATCGCTACCTACGAAATGCGAGAACACACTACGAGGAATAATAGCATTCTGATGCTTCAGACGGTTTATAAGTTCGTCAATATCCTTTTCTGGATCGAAACCAAGACGGTGCATACCTGTGTCAAGCTTAATATGAACAGGATAACCGGTTATACCCTCTTTCTCGGCAGCCTTAACAAGAGAATCAAGAAGACGGAAACTATACACCTCGGGTTCAAGGTCATAGTCAAACATAGTCTTGAAAGCTGTCATCTCAGGGTTCATAATCATTATGTTGCTTGTGATACCGTTCTTGCGAAGGGTTACACCCTCGTCAGCCACAGCCACAGCCAAATAGTCAACACGATGGTCTTGCAGTGTCTTGGCAATCTCCACAGCACCAGCACCATATCCATCAGCCTTTATCATACACACCAGCTTGGTCTCTGGCTTCATAAACGAGCGGTAGTAGTTCAGGTTCTCCACCACGGCATTCAGGTTCACCTCCAATGTTGTTTCGTGTACCTTCTGCACAAGCAGTTCGGTAATCTGATCGAAACCGTATTGACGTGCACCCTTCAGCAATATAACCTCATCGCGAAGCGAAGCAAACACCTTGCTCTTCACAAACTCGTCAACGTTCTTAAAGAAATATTTCTCCGAGAGCTGAATCTCGTTGGCATTAGCTACGAGCTCCGAGCCTATACCAATAAACTTCTGCACGCCACGCTTGAAGGCAAGGTCGCTCACCTCACGATACAGCTGCGCAGCATCCACACCGCTCTGCATGATGTCGCTAAGTATAAGTGTGTGCTTACGCCCGTTGTGATCAGGGCGACGACTCATAAAGTCTAATGCAATATCCAGCGATTTTATATCAGAGTTGTAACTGTCGTTGATAAGCGTGCATCCGTGCTGTCCCTGCTTCACCTCAAGACGCATAGCGACCTGTTCCAACTGCTTCATACGCTTAGCAAGTGCATCTGCCTTAACGCCAATATGCAATGCTACGGCAACGGTGATTATAGAGTTCACCACCGAAGCATCATCAATGAATGGAATAGTGTATTGCTGTTCGCTGCCACCCTTGAAACAATAGGTAACAACAGTAGCATTCTCGCCCTTTTCAACGTTCTTAACATACATTGGCGCCTTGGCATCAACTCTACTCCAATAAAGTTTCTCGCCTTTGAAATCGTCAAACGATTCCACAACACCGTTTACTGTTTCATCATCGGCATCATACACAACAGTCTTAGCATCGTGGAAAAGCACAAGCTTCTCACGGCATTTCTCCTCAAGCGAATAGAAATTCTCTTGATGAGCAGCACCAAGATTTGTGAGCACAGCAATAGTTGGCTGAATGATGTCGCGCAGGGCAAGCATCTCACCAGGCTCACTAATACCAGCCTCAAACACGCCAACCTCGGTGTTCTTGTCAATGAGCCACACACTCTGTGGCACACCAATCTGCGAGTTGTAACTGCGAGGGCTTCGTGTAACAACATAGTCGGGCGAAAGTACCTGATACAGCCACTCTTTCACCATTGTCTTACCATTAGAGCCAGTGATGCCCACAATAGGAATGTTCACCTCGTCACGATGGCGCTCAGCAAGACGCTGCAATGCCTCAAGCGGATTTATCACGCGCAAGAAATTAGCCTCGGGATAATCCGTTGCATAATTCTGTGGCACGGCAGACACAACGAAATTACGTACACCGCGACGATAAAGATCAGATATATAATTATGTCCGTCATTGCGAGCTGATTTCAACGCAAAGAACAGAGTTTCTTCTGGAAAGCAGAGACTGCGACTGTCTGTGAGCAGAAAGCCGATATTAGTATCTCTGTCACCATAACGACGCGCACCTATCAGTGTGGTTACTTTTTCAATAGAATATGTCATCGTTTTGATATATTAATTTTCATGCAAAGGTAATAATTAATTTTGAATTACGAATGTGGAATGTGGAATTAGTCGGCTTTGCCGATTATATAATTATGAAATCTTGCTTTAATTCTTTATAATTCAGTAGAGTATATATAATGCAAAGGCGTTAGCCTAAATTGACTTTCCCTTCGGCCGTCGAACTTCGTTTCTCTAATTATTCGAACAGAGTTCTCATCAACTCGTCCTGTAATTATTCGAGTAAAACTCTCATCAACCCGTCTTGATAAAAAATAAACTTGCGAAACTTAAATTAATTGTTTATTTTTGCCATGAGAAAATACATTTTTAATGGAATTCAGAACAAAAATAGATATTGAGGTGGCAGAATGGAAGATAACGCCACAGAACAAAATATGCCTTGTTGGCTCATGCTTTGCCGATAACCTCGGAAAATTCTTCGAGGACAATCATTTTCGGGTAATAGCCAACCCCTATGGAGTGATGTACAACCCAGCAAGCATTGCACACACCATAGAGCGAATGTTGCACGAAGACAAAGCCTACATCCCGGACATTGCCCTATTCACCCTTGGAACCAACCATGTGTATATACTCAACGAAACAAACGAAATTGTTGATAACTGCCAGAAACGCCCGCAACACCTATTCACCGAGAAAGAGCTCACCACCGACGAGTGTGCCAGCTATCTTAACAAGGCCATAGACATGCTCAAAAAGCGCAACCCACACATACACATTATTATAACAGTGAGCCCTATCAGATACCGCAAATACGGCTATCATGGCAGTCAGCTAAGCAAGGCAACTCTGCTGCTCGCCATTCAGCAAACCACAGCCGATTATTTTCCATCCTACGAAATAATGAACGATGAGCTTCGCGACTACCGCTTCTACAAAGAAGACATGCTCCACCCCACCCCACAAGCTGTAGCCTACATCTTCGAGCGATTCTGCGACACATATATGAGCAAGGAAGCAACAACGTATATGGCAGAATGGAAACCCATACGTGAAGCTCTGGCACACAAACCGTTCAATCCAGACAGCACCGAATATAAAACCTTCCTCGCTAAAACACTCGAAAAACGAGCTACTTTTGAAAAGAAATGGAAAATATAAAAAATAATCTATATGCTTGGTTTACACTTAATAAATTTTGTAATTGCCTTGACTATTATGCTGGGGCATACACATCACCCAAGTCAATACAGGGAACAACTGCTCGAAGTATTCGATGTTCATGACAGTAGCGCCAAGGCACGATTAAGCATCAACGGTAAAGTTGTGTTCGTCACCGATGTGTATATCGGCAAGGACGGAGTGGGCAAAACAACCGAGAAGGATGCCCTCACCCCCACCGACACCCTGCACATAGTCAAAGCTTTTGGAGTAAAACCTAATCCTGGCACCACCATCCCCTACATCAACATAACACCCTCCACCTTTGCCTGCGACGAAGACTGCCAATATTACAACCAGATTATCGACACGACATCCGTTCATCACTACGGTTGCAAGGGCGAAGACATGTACCACATTGTACCCGAATACAACTACGGCATTGTAACCGATTACAACAAAGAGTGCATCTATCCTAATGGCAGCAACATCTTTATCCATTGCAAGGGCAGCAAACCATACACAGGTGGTTGCATAGCCTTTGACGAAGACAAGATGATTGAAATTCTACGTCATTGCAACACCTCGCTAAAAATCATTGTGAAGCCCTGAAAATGATGAGTTTTGCGCCACTCGCGCCATTGCGCCATGCGCCAAAACATAGAAAAAGTAGTAAAAAGTAGTATTTTATGTAGTTTTGATAAAGAGTTGGCGCATGGCGCAATGGCGCGAGTGGCGCGAACTAACGGTAAAACTTCTAACGGATATACTTTCTCTGATAAGTTGGAGGTGGATAATCTTGACCATATTTTGCACACCATTTTTGACCAGCATCATAATGATGCAGCCAAGTGCGATGCCATGACTCTTATCGCGCTTCGATGTTTGAGCACGTGGCATGAAAATTTCATTTATAAATATTACAGAGGAAGAAACAGTGTAATTATGATGTTTATCTATCAAAAGTATAATAGATATGATTTATAAAGATGATATTAATTTCGCAATAAGAACATACGAAAAGTGAACTGGTTTGCTTTATTTCCCAGAGTAGAGCTTCTCGCACACGACTGTGAATCATCTAATAATGTCGTGGGTGAACTGATGCAATGGGCTAAACAGTCTAAAAAAAAAGAGGGGGTGCTTCACAGCGTCCCCTCTTTTTGTAAATAAATCGTCTATAACATAATTTGCAATGCTTGAAAAATAACACTTCACAGTGCCATATTTGCATACTAAAAAACTAATTTCCATAAAAATCTATACAAAAGTAATAAATATTTTTGGATTATCAAAAAAAAATGCTCGTACGCTTAAAATAATTTCAATATCCTTTTTCAGTTTTCCAAAAAGTTTTGGAGAATCTGGCGACCTTGTGGGGTGAGAATGCTTTCGGGATGGAACTGTATGCCATGAATGTCGTAGTGACGATGGCGGAGTGCCATTATCTGTCCTTCCTCGCTATGAGCGGTTATCTCGAGACATTCTGGAAGGTTGTGTGCCGACACTACCCATGAGTGATAACGCCCTACCTCGATGTTGCGTGGCAGAGAATCGAAGATGTAGTCGTTGCTCAACTGACGGATGGTGGATGCCACGCCATGATACACCTGAGAGAGATTCACGAGCTGTGCTCCAAAGGCTTCGCCGATGGCTTGATGACCAAGACACACACCAAGGATTGGTTTGCGACCGGCATAGCTTTTAATTACATCGAGAAGAAGTCCAGCCTCGGAAGGTATGCCTGGACCTGGCGAAAGGATTATCTTATCAAACACTTCAAGCTGATTGAGTGTGAACTGATCGTTGCGATATACTGTTACTTCGGCTCCCAACTCTTTTACAAGGTGTGAGAGGTTGTATGTGAACGAATCATAATTGTCGATTATTACTATTTTCATTGTATATTTAAATTGATTTTTTATATTTGCATATTACTGAGCTTTCTCTTTGAAGACATTTGTCTTTTACCTCCTTCTATCTACTTCTAACTTCTTTTATCTTCTTTAAAAAATTACATTTCGCTTGCAAAGCGTATTGCTTTAACAAGTGCACCAAGTTTGTTATTGCTTTCTTCTAACTCATATTCATCGTTGCTCCTGGCTACAATGCCGCTACCTGCCTGAAACCACAGTTCTTTGTTGCGGCTAACGAAGGTGCGAATGACAATAGCTTGGTTGAGATCGCCATTGAACCCTATGAAGCCGATACAACCGCCATAGGCTCCTCGGTTGTGAGGTTCGAGCTCGGTGATTATCTGCATAGCACGCACCTTGGGCGCACCAGAAAGGGTGCCTGCGGGGAAGGTGTCGATGAAGGCCTTGATGTGGTCGGCATGAGAATCGAGTTCACCACTCACTCGCGACACAAGGTGAATAACATGGGAATAAAACTGCATGTCCTTGTAGAAATCAACCTTTACATTGTGGCAGTTGCGACTGAGGTCGTTGCGTGCAAGGTCAACAAGCATCACATGTTCGGCATTCTCCTTGGGATCGTTACGCAGAAATGTGGCATTTTTAAGGTCTTCATCGGGATTGCCTGTGCGCTTGGTGGTGCCAGCAATAGGGTCGATGAAGGCATGGTTGCCCTGTATGCGGTTGTGGGTTTCGGGCGATGAACCAAAGATTCGGAATCCTCCAAAGTCGAAATAGAACAGATAGGGCGAGGGATTAATGCTGCGAAGGGCTCGGTAGAGCTTAAAATCGTCACCCTCGTATTTCTGACAGAAACGACGACTAACAACAACCTGAAACACATCTCCACGAAGACAATGCTTAACGCACTGACGAATGTTGGCTTTGTGCTCTTCGTCGGTAAGTGTTGAGAAGGTTTCACCCACGGGACGGAAATCGTATGGTTTCACACTTGCCTTGTTGGCTGCTCGCTCCAAAACATCGAGTTGCGACTCATCGCCCAAAGTGATGAACTCCATGGTGTTGTTGAAGTGGTCGAAGACTATGATGTCGCGATATAGAATGTAAAGTATGTCGGGAGCATCGTTCTTAGGCATTGTGGTGTCTTTAACAGGTATGTTCTCGAAATAGCGCACAGCATTGAAACTGGTGTAGCCATAAAGCCCACAAAAATCAGAACTCTCACCTGTTACCGAGAAATCGCGCAGAAAAGCAGACATCTCCTCGCCCACTCTATCTTTCATTGATGGTGCAGGGATGGCGCTAAGGTCGTTTGTTACCACACTACCGTCGGGATAGTTTTTGGTTACCACATTGTGTCCAACAGAGATGCTGGCAATGGGATTGATACAGATGAACGAGCGCGAATTGTCGTTGCCATGATAGTCGGAGCTCTCCATGAGTGCCGACTGTGGATAGAGGTCGCGCAAGCGAATATACACGCCAACCGGAGTGTAGAGGTCGGCAAGAATCTTGCGGGTGTGAGTTATATATTTATACATAATTACGAATTTTGAATTACGAATTACAAATTAGTTGCACAAAGCGCAATTAGTAATTACAAAGTAATTATTCCAAAAAGCGCTTGGCGCTTCTTTATCATTTATCATTTGTAATTTATCATTTAGCGAAGCGCTAGCTTCGCGCATTCAAATAGGTTTCAATATCTTTATCGCCGCGACCCGATACGGTGAGCACAACAACATCGTCGGGGGTGAACTTGAGCTTACTCAGGGCAGCCACGGCATGAGCACTCTCAATGGCAGGGATGATGCCTTCCATGCGGGTGAGTTCATAACCTGCCCGAATAGCCTCATCGTCGTTGATGGCGAGCACCTTCTCGCGTCCTTTCTCGGCAAGGTCGGCATGCATTGGTCCGATGCCAGGATAGTCGAGACCTGCCGAGATGGTGAAGGCTTCTTGAATCTGTCCGTCTTCGTTTTGCATTACAAGGGTGCGCGCTCCATGAAGTATGCCCTCACTTCCGCAATGAATGGTGGCTGCGGTGTGGTCGGTGTCGATGCCATGTCCACCAGCCTCAGCAAGAACAATCTTCACACGTGTATCGTCAATATAATGATAGATGGTACCCGCAGCGTTGCTTCCTCCACCAACACAGGCAATGAGATAATCTGGATAGTCACGACCAATCTTCTCTTCGAGCTGCTGCTTAATTTCCTTTGAGATGATGCTCTGCATCTTGGCTACTATGTCGGGATAAGGATGTGGTCCCATGGTAGAGCCTACAATATAGAAGGTGTCTTCGGGGTGACAGCACCAGTCGCGAATGGCCTCAGAACATGCATCAGAGAGTGTCATGTTACCCGTACGCACAGGGTGAACGGTGGCTCCAAGCATCTTCATACGTTCAACGTTGACATGCTGTCGTTCTACATCGGTGGCACCCATAAACACTTCACACTTCATATTCATAAGGGCACACACGGTGGCTGTGGCAACACCATGCTGACCAGCGCCAGTCTCGGCAATGATACGAGTTTTGCCCATTTTCTTTGCCATGAGAATCTGTCCCACGGTATTATTAATTTTATGAGCACCCGTATGGTTGAGGTCTTCGCGCTTGAGATAGAGTTTGCAACCATATTTCTCACTCATGCGGTTGGCATAATAGAGAGGTGAAGGACGTCCCACATAATCGCGAAGAAGCGCATAGTATTCATCTTGAAACTCTTTGCTCTCAATGATAGGAAGATACGCTTCCTGAAGATCGTGAACACACTTGTATAATATTTCGGGCACATAAGCTCCGCCAAAGCGCCCAAAGAAACCGTTTTTATCTACTTGGTATTTCATTATTATGAATGTTATATAAGCCTCCCCCATCCCCCTTGACGCATTGCAGGCAATGCTAATTAATAATGAATATTGAATAATATTTCAATTTAAACAATATATAATCACTCATTATCATTAATCAGTTTGTGCTCCTCCCCTATCGGGGAGGTCGGGAGTGGCTTTTTTTTTATTTTAGTATTAATTTTAATTGTTTCAACGCTTCATCGGGGTCGTTATACTCGTTGAGAAGGCTCACAAACTTGCTACCAATGATTGCTCCAGCGGCATTGTCTTGAGCCGATCTGAGAGTTTGCCTATTGCTGATGCCGAAACCTATCATGCGAGGATTGCGAAGATTCATTGAGTTGATATGATTGAAATAAGCCAGCTTGGCATCGCCGAAACTGCTTTGAGCACCAGTTACGGCTGCCGAAGAAACCATATAGATGAACCCTTCGGTGTTGTCGTCGATGAAACGTATGCGCTCATCGGATGTTTCGGGGGTGATCATCATGATTATTCTTATGTCATATCTGTCAGCTATTGGCTTAACAACCTCCATATAGTCTTTGAAAGGCAGATCGGGGATGATGCAACCACTAACTCCACTTTCCTTGCAGCTTGCAAAGAACTTTTCCAATCCATAGTGCATCACGGGATTGAGATAGCCCATGAGAATGAGCGGTATATTCACCTCGTCCTTGATGACAGCAAGCTGAGAGAAAAGAATACTAAGAGTCATTCCGTTCTTCAAAGCTCGAGTGCCGGCTGCCTGAATAACGGGACCGTCGGCAAGAGGATCGCTGAAAGGAATGCCCACTTCAACACACGCTATGCCATGGCGTTCCATAGCACGAATCACATCGGCTGTACCATCAAGAGTGGGACAGCCCGCACAGAAATACAATGAAAGTAAACCTGTGGGCTTAGACTGAAATAACTTATCTATTTTGTTCATGATACATAAGATATCCTCTCCTCGTCAATTTCCGATTGTAAGGGAAGAACTAACTGTTTACATTTTAGATTGTCTATCAACAATTTGTACTCCTTCACTACCAGGATGGTCGGAAGGGGCTTTTACTTGATTTTGCTTAGAAATTTCTGTATCTTTTCCACATCCTTAACAGCTGGGGCAGTTTCGAACTTGCTGTTGAGGTCGATGCCCACACACTTGGGATGATGAAAGGCAAGGATGCGCACGTCATCGTCGGGTCCTATACCACCACTAAGCAAGAATGGTGTGTTGCCTGCGTAGCGTGAAAGCACCGACCAGTCAAACTGTTCGCCGCTGCCTCCCACCGTGGTACACTTGGTATCAAAAAGAAAGAGGTCAACATGCCCCTCATAGTCCTTGTATTTATCAATATCCTCGGGCTTTTCGATGGAAATGGCTTTGATAATTTTCAAACCTGGTTTGATGTCGGGATCAACAGTACATCGAAGATTATCAATCATAAACACACTCTCGTTGCCATGTAGCTGCACATAATCGAGATTATAGTTATAGATGCGTGTGATAATATTCTGTGGCATCTCATCGACAAAAACACCAACAAAATGCACATCACTCTTGCTACTATCAATTTGCTGCTGAATAGAACCATGCTCACGAATATTCTGCAAGCGCAGCTCACTATAGTCAGGGATGATTCCTGCCTGAGAGGAAATCATTCGCACGAAACGAGGAGATTTGGGATAGAATATTAGTCCTATCAAATCGACTCCCAACTGAGATACTGCGTGAATGTTATCGGCATCACGCATGCCACATACTTTTATTAGCATAAACCTGCGCGAAGATAAGCTTCGCTAAATGATAAATGATAAACAAGCGCAAAGCGCTTTTTATTTATACTTAGATACGCAATCAACGGTAAGCGTTAAAGTTTTTGGGTAAAAAGCTTTAATGCCGCTCCCGGATCTTTTTCTTTCATGAAACACTCACCCATGAGGAAACCACGGTATCCCACCTCGCGTAACCGCTTTACAGTGGCAGGATTATTAATGCCACTCTCGCTAACCTTGCACACACCTTTGGGAAGTCGCTCAGCAAAACGGAAACTATTGTTGACATCGGTGACAAAACTACCAAGATTGCGGTTGTTGATTCCATACATATCTGGTTCAAGTTCGGCATATTCAAAATCGCGTTCATTGTGCATCTCGAGCAGAGTTTCAAGCTGCAACTGATGAGCAAGATGCTGAAGATCGGCACAACGCTGCTTTGAGAGACAGGCAGCTATAAGCAAAACGGCTGAAACTCCACAATATTTTGCCTGGAAGAGCTGATATTCATCGATAATGAAATTCTTATATAGAATAGGAAGTGTGACACCTGCTGCACGAGCCTGCTGTATATACTCGTCGTAACCACCAAAGAAATTGGTGTCGGTGAGGATGCTAAGAGCTGTTGCACCACCCTCTTGATAAGCTGCGGTAACAACCTCGGCCTTGGCATCTTGATGAATCCAGCCCTTAGAAGGCGACTTGCGCTTGAACTCGGCAATGATACCTGTTTCGGAATCCATCAACGACTGGCGCATGGAAGGATTGGTGTTTCCTTCATCCATCATCTGCTGAATAGCAGGCATAAACTGCTGGAGAGGAACGTAGCGCATGCGCTCATCAATCTCCTGACGCTTATAAGCAACTATTTGTTCTAATATATCCACGGAGCAATATTGAAAGATTGAAAAATGGAAAATTGAAATATTAATTACAAAGGTAAAGAGAATTAGGAATTAAACTCAACAAATTTCTTAAACACTTGCTGAGCACTACCAGAATCAATACTCTCACGAGCTATTTCTATACACTCTTCAATAGTTTTCTTTCCACTCTCGAGAACCTGAATAGCAAAACCAGCATTGGCAAGAACAATATTCTTCTGAGCAGGCAAAGCCTTGTTGGCAAGAACACTATCAAAGATGGCTGCCGCCTCTTCCTCAGTGGCACCACCAACAAGTTCTTCAGGTTTGGCTATTTCAAAGCCAAGATCCTGTGGACGGAAAATCTTTTCGTAGTTGTTGGTTGTTACCTTGAAATCGCTGGTGAGCGAAATCTCATCGTAACCATCAATGCTATTAACGATTCCGTAATCAATGCCCAACTTCTGGAACACTTGATTGTAAAGACGCATCTGATCAAGATTGGCTGTGCCAAGAAGCTGACACTGTGGCTTTGATGGATTAATGATTGGACCAAGAAGATTAAAGAATGTAGGGAAAGGGAGTGCCTTGCGAGTGGGACCAACAAACTTGAAACTCTTGGCAAAGAGCTGAGCATGAAGATAAACAATACCAACTTCGTTAAGACACTTATTGAGCTTGTCAACATCATCGCTAAAACAAACACCATGATTCTTTATAACATTTGAAGCACCACTAACCGATGTTGCTGCATAATTGCCATGTTTAGCTACCTTATAGCCTGCACCAGCAATAACAAAGCACGATGTGGTGGAAATGTTAAAAGTGTTCTTGCGGTCGCCACCAGTGCCTACAACATCAATATAGCGGTCGGCCTCAAGAGGAACAGAAACACCTGTCTCAAGAACACCATCACGAAAACCAAGAAGTTCATCAACCGTGATTCCTCTCATCTGAATAGCTGTGAGCAGAGCAGAAATCTCTGCATCGTTGAACTCACCCCGAGTAATGCCCAAGAGAACTTGCTTTGTTTGTTCACGAGTGAGTTCCTCATGATTGAGCAGAGAATTGAAAAGTTCGTTTACATTCATAATCTTCAGGTTTTATATTATATTTTTTATCTCTTTAAAACACGTAATAAAACTAAAAAAGACCTGTCGCAAGAACGACAGGCCTTTTTTTATATTCTTTAAATATCTACACGGCTCCGCGACTCACGACTATTGTAATCTTGAGAAACGCCACCACCATGATGTAGATACTGTAAATGTCATCTTCTTATTCTTTTTCAGTTAATTTGGTTGCAAATATAACAATTTTCTACATAACAACAAACAAAATCAAAGAAAAATTGTATTTTTAGGTACAAAACGGAAGAAATAGTAGTCTATACAACCGAGAATGATAAATACAGAACAATGAACTAACACAATAAAAATAAAAACAACACGTTAGTATAATATAAACTATAAAATAAAGATGCCTATGAAGTATTTTACTCCTGAAGAAATGAAACCAAGTAAAAAAACATTGGACCTGATCAGAGAGTTTGCTCATTCGTATCAGGTAATAAAAATGAAAACAAAAAACGGGCTATGCCTGAACTAAGCTCTTTAAAGAGACTTGGAACAAAATTGCAAGAATACAATAAAAACTATATAGTTAAAATGAATACATTGGTTTCACCTTCTCTCCTGTCAGCTAACTTTCTTGACTTGGAGAGCGACATTAACATGATTAATAATAGCGATGCCGATTGGCTACATCTGGATGTGATGGATGGCGAATTTGTACCTAACATTTCATTCGGTTTCCCTGTGCTCGAAGCAGTTGCCAAAGCATGCAAAAAGCCACTTGATGTGCATTTCATGGTTGTTCACCCTGAACGATGGATTGAGAAAACAGCACAATTAGGGGCTATGATGATGAACGTGCACTATGAGGCTTGCACCCATCTGCACCGCACAATACAAGAAATTCACCATGCGGGGATGAAAGCAGGGGTAACTCTAAACCCTTCGACACCTGTTAGCGTGCTCGAAGACATTATACGCGACGTTGACATGGTGCTACTTATGAGCGTGAACCCTGGATTCGGCGGACAGAAATTTATAGAGAACACAATAAGCAAAGTTGAAAAACTAAAGAAAATGATTGCAACAACAGGCAGTCAGGCTCTGATTGAAGTTGACGGAGGCGTAAACCACGAAACATCACCCCGACTTGTGAAGGCAGGTGTTAACGTACTGGTGAGTGGAAGCTATATTTTCAAGGCTACCGACCCTATAGCTACCATCAAGGCATTAAAAAAACTATCTGATTAATAAATATCCAATGCTATATTGTTGTCCTTGACCATTCTGCGAAGGTTAAGGACAGCATAACGCATTCGCCCTAATGAGGTGTTGATACTCACATTAGTTGTTTCGGCAATCTCCTTGAACGACATTTGCTGAAAGAAACGCATGAAGATAACCTCACGCTGATTGTCGGGAAGCATATTCATCATCTTCTTAACGTCGCAAAGCACCTGTTCGTTGATGAAAATATCCTCAATGTTGGCATCAAGAAGCTTATTGCCTAAAATAGTTAAATCGTTATCTTCATTAGTATCAATAATCTGCTCAGCCTTTTCTGTGCGATAGCTATCAATGATGATATTGTGAGCAATGCGCATAAGCCATGCCGCAAACTTACCTGAAGGAACATATTTTCCTTCCTGAAGCTTTGTAATAACCTTAATAAAGGTTTCCTGAAAAACATCATTGGCCTTCTCATGATCGCGAACTACGAACATGATATAAGAAAAAAGCTTTGACTGATTGCGTGACAATAAAATATCAAAAGCTCTATTGTTGCCTTCTACATAGGACATGGCCAACTGTTCGTCGGTCATATTTTCAAGATGTTCCATTTTCTTTATGTTTTTAAATCCTAAGTAAATGTGCTTCGATAGGCTAAAATTTTATTGTAGTTAAAGTGTTAATTTTCAATGCAAAGATATGTTATTTTTTTAATAGCTGCAAGTAAAAAGTCAAATTTTTAGCGAAAACAAATAAAAAAAAGAGGTTGACGCAGGATGCATCAACCTCACAGGAACGATTTAGAAAAGTTCTAAATCCTAAAAAAATATGTTGCAAATATAGAATTATTATCCATAAAATGCAATATTTTTTAAGGAAAAATTACATATTTAACATTTTAGCCGATAACAACATAATCAAAAACTCATGTAAGAAAGCGAAACTATTTTGTTGTGCGCTTCTCGACCTCGGCTGATTTTGCAGTAAGTTTCTCTGCAGCAGTCGCCTTTTTCGCAACATTTTTCTTTGTTGCTGATTTCTTTATTGAAGTTTTCTTTGCTGAAGTTTTCCTCTCCAAAGGTTTCCCTTCAGCAAGAATCATCTTCTTTATCTTGGTCTGCAGATGATCAATTTCCTTATCCTTCATTGCTATCTCATCGCCCTGATTCTTTATTGTCGTGAGCAAGCTCTCGAGCTCATCATTATCTATGTCGGCAGGATAGAGATTGTTGACACGTGTAATAAAGTCGCCAAGAATATTCATGTAGTTAGTGAAGGCATCAAAAGGACTGCTATAGATACCCCGGTCAAGTCCCACATTACTTGGTTTAGTAGTCATGAATCGGAAATTATTGCTTGCCTGCAGATAATCCCAGTCTTGATTTATTCGTGGATCGTTGGCAATACGCACTCTGTCGGCAACACTATACAGCTTGTTGAATGCCTCATACTGCATTGGATTACCAAGCCATGTTGATACATCACGTTCTTCATCAACCCAAGATAGAGAATCGGGCACATTAAGCACATCAACAGCCTTTGCTTTCATGCACAACTCAGTTGGAGTGGAGAAAGTGATGCCTTTTTGCTTTGCGCATATAGGCAGAGCCTTGATAAACTCAAGAATGTTACTGCTCAATGGCTGAGCTATACCAAGAGCCGACAGTTCCATAAAGATGTTTATAACCTGCTCGCCCTCTGGAAGTGATGCTATACCTTGTATATAGTTGTCAGCAAAGAGAGGATATTCTTCCCACTCACTATTGTTGAAACGCAAAGAGATATCGTCGCTAAGTTTTACATCGCGCAAAAGCAACTTGAGCTTTGGTGCCTGAGCACAGCTATACACATAGTGAGGACTCTTCCAACCAAGAACATGCTTAGCTCCCTCAGTGAGCATACCTTTAAACCCCATCTGGCTTGCAATATAGCCAATCTCGTCGCTATAGATAAGGCTTGAGTTACGGAGAACCTTTGGTGTCTGACCAAAATACTCTTGAATCTTAGCCACTTGCTTCTTGACATCAGACTTGAAACACTCTTCGTTTGCCAAGGATGAAAGGCCATGAGAATAAGGCTCAGCAAGAAATTCTACACAACCTGTTTCATTGAGTTCCTGAAGTTTTTCAAGAACCTGTGGCGCATGAAGTTCAAGCTGCTCGATGCCTACTCCACTCAAAGAAAAAGCCACTTTAAAATATTTACCATTATCGTTGATCATTCGTTGAATGGTAGTCAAAGCAGGCATATAAGAGCGCTCAACAATCTCATTGATGTTGCGCTCGTTTTCATAATCATCATAATAATAATGATCAGTACCTATATCAAAGAAACGGTATCTCTTCAGATGAATAATCTGATGTATCTCGAAATATAAACAAATTGTTTTCATTGGTTTGATTTTTTTAATTTTAAACTGATGAGATTTATTGCCAACCTAATGTTCTCATATAAAGCTCACGTATCCAGCGGCCAACCTTTTCCCAGGTTATATGATCAACTTCATTCTTTCCTTCTACAGAAAGGAAATCAAAGAGACTTTCATTATGGCAGATACTATAAATAGCATCGGCAAGGGCATGAATATCCCAATAGTCAATCTTGATACAATTATTAAGAATTTCGGCACAACCACTCTGCTTGGAAATAATGGTTGGAGTACCACATTGCATAGCTTCAAGAGGTGAAATTCCAAAAGGTTCACTTACAGAAGGCATTACATATACATCACTATTCTTAAGACATTCATAAACTTCTTTACCACGCATGAAACCTGGAAAATGAAATCTATCAGCAATGCCTCGTTCGGCAGCAAGATAAATCATCTGATCCATCATATCGCCCGAACCTGCCATACAGAAACGAACATTACGCGTGCGATGAAGAACCATATTGGCTGCCTCAACAAAATATTCTGGACCTTTCTGCATTGTTAAACGACCAAGGAAAGTGACAACCTTCTCCTTGCCACGATGATCGGGACGCGGAATAGCTTGATACTCTTCGCTCAATGGGTAAACAGCATTATGCACAGTGAACACTTTTCGTGGGTCTTGATGATACTGATTGATAACTGTCTGGCGAGTTAGTTCACTCACACACATAATACAATCGGCATGATCCATGCCATCCTTTTCTATACCATATACAGTTGGATTAACCTTACCGCGAGAACGATCATAGTCAGTGGCATGAACATGAATGCAAAGAGGCTTACCGCTCACCTGCTTAGCATGAATGCCAGCAGGGAAAGTGAGCCAGTCGTGAGCATGAATGATATCAAAATCAACAGTTCGTGCAACAACGCCGGAAATAACACTATAGTTGTTTATCTCGTCATTAAGATTATTGGGATAGCCTCCGGCAAATTCCATACAGCCCAAATCGTTGACATGCATATAGTTGAAGTCTGAGTAGATATGATCACGAAGCTTGTAATACAAGTCGGGATTCATGATATTACCTATACGACTATTAACATAATCGTAATTTACATCGCGCCACGCTATTGGAACACAATTCATGGCTATGATATTAGCATAGGTACGGTCTTCATCACCAAAAGGATGAGGCAGGCAAAGGGTGATATCAATATCGCCTTGTGCATGCAAACCTTCTGAGATACCGAAATTGGCAGTTGCAAGACCACCATATACGTGAGGAGGATACTCCCATCCAAACATTAAGACTTTCATATTGTTAGTTCCTCCTAATCTTTAAAGTTATAACGTTCCAACAACTCGAGAGTACGCAAAATCTCAGCCACATTCATAGCAAAAGATATCGCACCACGTCCACGGAATGGTGGATTTCCGTCAAACAGTTCTGGAATAGTACCTACACAATGATTGATCATTTCATCTTCGTATCCCACCAACTGCCGCTCAATAAAACTGAGACGTGTGCGCTTGTACATCTTCAAACAGGCCTCCATATAGAATCCGCCAAGCCATGGCCATGCTGTACCTTGATGATAAACAAGGTCGCGCTGATTCTGAGTTCCTACATACATAGGGTTATATCCCCCACTCTTTGGCGAAAGCGACCTAAGTCCCTTAGGTGTGAGAAGTTCACGTGTACAGAAATCCAACACACTCTTCTTCTGAGCCTGATCAAGAGGACTATAATCAAGAGCCACGGCAAAGATCATGTTAGGACGAACATTCCAATCTACTACATTCCCACCAACATAATCATAAAGATAACCATAATCATTAAGGAATGTATCAACAAAGCTAACCTTGACCTTTGCAGCAAAATCCTCAAGATGTTTTACATCATCTGGACAATTTGCCAGTTTTGCAAGATGAGCACAGAACTTCAATGCATTATACCATAATGCATTGAACTCTACAATATATCCTGTACGTGGAATAACGGGACGACCTCCAACGGTAGCGTTCATCCACGTTACAGCTTTGTCTTTTCCATTTGTGAAAAGAAGTCCATTCTCCATTACCTGCAGATTAGGATGTTCGCCACGTTCTATAAATTGAACTACAGTCTTAACAAAAGTGCCATATTTTTCAAGACACTTCTCAAACCCTTCCTTGCGTGCATACTGCTGAACACACCACACAGCCCATAATGGCACATCGGGTTGTTCCATCTCATAGATATGAACAGATAGCGGTTTTCCCTCTATAAACTCAAGCAACCCTTTTTGGGCTGTTTTCATCACAAGATCAAAATAATGAGTTTCTTCTATACTTAGTGTAAGACCTGGGAGGGCAATAAATGTGTCACGAGCTCTGCATTTGAACCATGGATAACCGGCTAAAATATAGCGGTCGTCGTTCTTTTCATGAATATGAAACTGGTGAGCAGCATTGACAAGACAGTGGAAGAAATTGTCGCGTGGTGTGCGCTCGTTGACTTCTTCTTCAAAAAGACGTTTCAAGCCACTTGTCTTTATTTCTGATGTAGAAGCAGAGAATACAATACTTTCACCCTTACGTATAGGCATTTCAAAATAACCTGGTACATAAAGGTCTTCATTGCTGGCATAACCACGTTCCTGCTCTTTGGGATATTCTATTCCTCGATACCAATCGGGCTGAAAAACAAACCGATTCTTACGGCTGAACTGCATGAAGAGATTGGGATAACCGGCATACATACATGTTTGAATACCATTGTCAACCATGTGATAGTCGCGACTGGCTGTACCATTCTCATGAGTGAACTGGCGTACACTACGGAAAGCCAAGAACGGGCGGAAACGCAAAGTAGTTGCCGAATGAGCATCTACAAGTGTGTAACGTATCAGAATACGATCAACATAATGCTGGAATACGACCTCTTTTTTTAGGATTACTCCACCTACGCGATAAACTGTCGTAGGAACCTGTGCGAAATCAAATTCCTGTATGTACTTGTGTCCTTTTGGACTAAAGTTGTTTCCCTGATACTTATGCAGACCTAAATTAAACTCAGCTCCATGCTGAACAACAGTACAATCGAGAGACGACAGCAACACGTGATTATCATCGTCGAGCTGTGGCACAGGAACAACAAGCAAGCCGTGATATTTTCGTGTGTTACACTCTACAACTGTTGAGCACGAATACGCTCCCGACCTGTTAGTGCGAAGCAACTCCCTCGGTAAGGATTCCTGCAGATTAGTCATCAGAGCTTTTTCAAATTTTAAATAACTCATTATTGTGATTAAGGTTTAAATGTTCATTGGTACTTTGATTTTTTGAATATATACCATAGTAAGCATTTGGTACAACTCACGACTTCAAAATTAATAATTTTTGCTTGGGGAACAAAATTTTAAGCCGAATAATTTTACAAAAAACTAAGTTTTTATGCTTTACAATACTTTTTTAGTAAAAAGTTATGAGGTTTCAAACATTTTATTTAAATTTGCATTTAACAAAACTATTTTGAAATTTATCTCAATAGAATAATTATTTTTGAAAACATGACTATAAAAAAAGAGGTTTCAAAAGATAAGATTGTAACCAAGATTTCACAACTGTGGAATCCACTTACTGAAAAGGAGAAGTTGTTACTGCTCCGGAATATTACCATAAAAAAATACAGAAAAAACGAAGTTATATACCATGGATTGGACGTTCCTGGTCAATTAATGTTTCTTATAGAAGGAAAGGCAAAAGTATTTAAAGATGGAGTGAGCGGGCGCAACCAGATTATAAGAACAATAAAGCCAGGAGAATTCTTTGGTTTTAGAGCATACTTTGCTAAAGAGAAATACAAAACAGCTGCCACAGCATTTGAGACTGCAACTGTAGCCTTTTTCCCGATGGATTTGATAGTTGAGATGATGAAAGAAAACTATCACATCACATTCTATTTCATTAGTTATCTTTCGAGCGAATTAGGATATTCTGATGATAGAACTGTAAATCTAACACAGAAACACATCAGAGCACGACTGGCTGAGGCTCTGTTATCACTAAAGAAAAGCTATGGAGTGGAAGACGACAACATGACTTTGAATATACTCATGAGCAGAGAAGACCTTGCAAACATGTCGAACATGACTACAAGTAACGCCATTCGAACCTTGTCTTCTTTTGCCGACGAAAATCTTATTTCTATCGACGGCAGAAAGATTATGCTTTTGGAAATAGAAGAACTAACCAAAATATGCCAAATGGGATAAATTTACGTTGAACGTTAAACAATATATTTTGAACATTGAACTTTGAGATTTGAGGTTTATGATTACTTTGAAAACTCAAAATTCAATGTTCATTTTTTTATGTCAAAATTCAAGCTATTCGTAAACCTCAAAGTTCAAATATCAATGTTCAACGTCACTATTCTGGAATAAGGAAATTTATAACCTCTTGCTCAACATTTATTTTAAATGCTCCTACAGGAGTTTTCATTAATCTACCATCAATACCAACAACAGCATGTTCGGCTTTCTCTACAAAAACCTCATGTGTGCGATAAGGATGTACGCTCTTATGATTCAAGAACTTTCCCTTCACAAAAAGATAGAACCCCTCAAAGAGCTGAGTTATTTGAGGATGATAAACCACTGAGACATCAAGCAACCCGTTATAAGGAACAGCATTTGGTGTTTGACCATAACCTATTGAATTGCCAACACACATTGTCATCACTCTGCGATTGATAGTATCTGAATTGATGCGCACCTTCATCTTATAATCAAGACGCTGGAAAATCATAAGCAAGGCTGATGAAAAGAATGATACTGTGCGTGAACCAAAAACATGGCGTGTTTTGCGCTTCAAGTCCATGATAGCAGCTACCAAACCAATATTTACACAATTAAGAAAATAGCGATGACATTTTTCATTATGCTTATTGGTATAGCGAATACAGCCAAGGTCTATTTTTCTTACTCTATGCTTTTTCAACCAACCTATAGTGCGCACAAGATCGTTTTCCCAAAAGCCCCAGAATGCAGCAAAGTCATTCATAACACCATTAGGGATAACACCGAGTGCTATACTGTCACGAGTTTCTTTATCAACCTCCATCAAACAGTTCACAGCATCATTCAATGCAGAGTCGCCTCCTGCTATAATGATTGTCTTATATCCATTGTTGATCATCATCTTCACAAGGCGATCAACACTACCCATCGCCTCGCTCTGAATGAAATCAAACTGGATTTCATATTCATTAAGCACGCGCTCTATCTTCTGCCAGCGCTTACCTGTTCCTAATCCTCTTTTAGGACAATAGAGGATGCCCCATCTGCTTGAATCTACCATAACTATTTCTTTATCTAAAAAAAAGAGTTGCTATTTTATCAGTTCCTTAATTGCTTTCACCTTCTCATCCATTGGCAGCATAGCATCTATCCAATGAATTTTAAACCCACGACGCTCCATACCACGAAACCATGTCATCTGCCGCTTAGCAAACTGATGAATTGCTATCTCAAGCCCTCGGAACATATCATCAAAACTGGTCTTTCCTATTACATATTCCGTGATATATTTATATTCCAAACCATAATAGATTAAATCTTCAGCTGGAATACCCGAAGCAAGAAGTTGCTTTATTTCATCAACCATACCGTCATCCAAGCGTTTCCTCAAACGATTGGTAATCTTTCGTCTGCGCTCGTCCCTATCAATGTTCACACCTATTATAATAGAGTCAATAGCAGGAAAATCACGCACTGGAATAGGGTTCTCTAAATTATACGATTCTATCTCAATTGCCCTGATTGCACGCTGACAACTATCAACATCTGTTTTGTTGTGCATGTTACTACCTGCTTTTGCCTTCAACTCCTTTAGCATAACTGTAAGTTCTTCAAGACTCTTGCCTTCAAGACTTGCACGCAACTCTGGATTTTGTGGAACAGGAGATAGATGATATCCTTTCAGCACAGATTCAATATATAATCCCGTTCCTCCACAAAGAATTGGCAGCACACCTCTTGAGGTGATGTCATCATAAGCCTTAAGAAAATCCTCCTGATATTGGAACAAATTATACTTTGCTCCTGCATCACAAATATCAATAAGGTGATAAGGAACAGGAGTGCCATTTACAATATAGTCTTCAAGATCCTTTCCTGTACCAATGTCCATACCACGATACACCTGACGACTATCAGCACTAATAATCTCTGCACCAAGTTCGTAAGCTAAATGAGCAGCAATATCTGTTTTGCCACTGGCAGTAGGACCAAGAATTGTTATCATCTTCATACCGCAAAAATAATGTTTTTTTATCGTCCTTGCAAGCAAATACAATCTCTTTTCATCATTAATATGAAAAAACTTTAAACAGCCCAAAATTTGATATAGACGAATTATAGAAGCATTATAGAGGAATAACAAAAGAAAAAAGCTGCTCTTTCCCGAAAGAAAGAGCAGCCATATATAGAATCAAATGATTCGAAATTAGCCGAGTTCAGCGAAGTACTTGATAGTACGAACCATCTGAGAAGTATAAGAGTTCTCATTGTCGTACCAAGAAACAACCTGTACCTGATATGTATCATCGTCAATCTTAGATACCATTGTCTGAGTAGCATCGAAGAGTGAACCGAAACGCATACCGATGATATCAGAAGAAACGATAGGATCCTCGTTGTAACCGAAAGACTCAGTAGCAGCAGCCTTCATTGCAGCGTTGATACCCTCAACAGTTACATCCTTACCCTTAACAACAGCTGTCAAGATAGTTGTAGAACCTGTTGGAGTTGGAACACGCTGTGCAGAACCGATAAGCTTACCGTTCAACTCAGGAATTACAAGACCGATAGCCTTAGCAGCACCTGTTGAGTTAGGAACGATGTT
>OCVV012860444.1_pt1 | contig 29748 bp, 23 predicted proteins | sample 1539721 | NCBI WGS metagenome assembly OCVV01 (sample SAMN02144230, study PRJEB22623) | gut metagenome | biome: sheep rumen | host: Ovis aries | place: New Zealand | reverse complement strand
ATTGCCTTACCATTGTACAGCTTAGGCGATGAGATGTCCCTCGTTTATAGCTGCCTGCCACAAACATGGGAGCATGTCTATAGTAACAGGTAAGAATTTTTGCTCTCGCTCCGCAAGCTCCGCTTCGCAAAAATTCATCCTCGCACCGCGCATGTCGCTGCTGCGGATTATATTCGAAGGGCTTCGCCCTCCGAGCCTCCTGAGAATTACTGTGGTTCGCGAGTGTCTCTTGTGATTTTTGCTTTATTTGTAAACATATGGCTGTTGCTTTTGTTCTCTGCAACAGCCTTTTACATGCCGATATCGCATTATAAGTTTTCCTTATGATATGTTTCGCTTTTCGTTGTCGCATGGGGAGCCGGGGGCATGGTACAATAGGGATGATCGGATTTCCGTCTCATCGGACAAACGAAAAACACAACGCTGTCAGGAGGAAAACACCATGAAAAGAACCCTGTCCCTGCTCCTTTGCCTGGCGCTGACGTTCTCCCTGTGCGCAAGCATGGCGGAAGCGCAGTACACCCCCGGGACCTATGAACAGACCGCCAAGGGCATGGGCGGCGACGTGAAGGTCACCGTCACCGTCGACAAACATGCCATTACCGCCGCCTCCGTGGACGTTTCCTGCGAAACCCCCGGCTACGGCGCGGACCATCAGCAGGATTTTGAAAGCAGAATTCTTGAAGCCAACGGGGCTGAAATCGACGCCGTTGCCGGCTGCACCGTTTCCAGCAACGCGGTCAACCAGGCCCTCGCGGCCGCCCTTGCTCAGGCCCGCGGCGAAGAAAAAGCGGAGGCTCCCGAACGGCTGACCGAGGCGGACGTGGTGGTGCTGGGTGCCGGCGCCGCCGGCCTGGCCGCCGCGGCGAAGGCTGTGGAAGCCGGAGCTTCCGTCATCGTCCTGGAGGCGAACGCCTTTGCCGGCGGCGCCACCGCCACCTCCGGCGGCAACTTTATCAATATCGACGCCGAGCGGAACGCCGCCGATGCCCGCAACGACGCGGCCCTGGCCAAGTACGACGCCTATTCCGCCGAGAGCTTCCCGGAAGCCTGGCAGCCCTACTATCAGGCCCTGAAAGCCGAACTGGAAGAATACCGGAACAACGGCAAAGAGCTGGGCGCGTTCGATTCTGTCAACCGCGTCATCGTCGACCACTTCGTTTCCGGCGACGGCTATGACCTGAGCGGGAAACGGGTACAGCTGAACGCCGACATCGTGTTCGCCGGCCTGAAGGCCAACCAGGAAATCAAAAACTACCTGGTGGAAAACGGCATGACCATCAAGGAAGGCTCTTCCTCCTCCAGCCATTACAACCAGCCCAACGGGAGGGGCACGGAAATGATCAACGCCCTGCTCAAAGCGGCGGAAGGCGCGGACATTCAGTATAACACCCGGGCTATGGAACTGGTGATGCGGGACGGCCGGGTGACCGGCGTCAAGGCCGTCGCCGAGGACGGAACTGAAATCGAGTACACCGCCCGCAAGGGCGTCGTCATCGCCACCGGCGGCTATACGTCCAACACCGCCATGGTCGCGAAGTATCAGAACATGTACAAGGGGCTGAATGAAAACAACCCCAGCAACCAGCCCGCCAGCATCCAGGGCGACGGCATTGTGATGGCCCAGGCCGTCGGCGCCGCCGTGAACGACATGGAATTTATCACCACCATGCTCAAGGGCTACAACAACCAGGCCAGCTCCGGCGAGGAATCCACCATTTATAACGCCGCCCAGCTGGCGGTCAACGTCAACGCGGAGCGGTTTATCGACGACAAGCCGGCCTCCGGCCCCGCCGCCGCCGTCCGTTACGCCCTGAACGATCAGCCGGAAGGCGTCATGTACGCCATCGGCGATCAGAAAATGATCGACGCCATGAACGCCGCCACCGAAGGCCTGGCGGAGAAGATCATCAGCCGCGGCATCGCCTGGCAGGCGGATACCGTGGAAGAGGCCGCCGCTCTGGCCGGCCTGGACCCCGCCAAGCTCAAAGAGACCGTCGACACCTTCAACGGCTACGTTGACGCCGGCGCGGACGCGGACTTCGGCCGCACGCAGTTCAGCGGCAAGGTGGAGGAAGGCCCCGTGTACATCTGCAAGCTGCAGAGCGCTTACCACCTGACCTTCGGCGGCCTGACCGTCGACGCCGACACCCATGTGCTCAGCACGGAAGGCACCGTCATTCCGGGCCTGTACGCCGCCGGGGATACCATCGGCAACTTTGAAGGCGACATCCACCAGTCCGGCTACTGCCTAACCATCGTCATCTGGACAGGCATGACCGCGGGCAGCATGGCCGCCCAGTAACAGCAAAATTTTAAAGGGCTGCTGCAGATTTTGATGCAGCAGTCCTTTTTCATTCTATCGACCCTTGCCAAGAATCAAACAGGTTCATGAATCTGGTCATTTCTGGCGTAAAGCGGGACAGGGCGGCAAAGCTGTAGCGGCTGACCCCTGCCTCCGGGAAGGGAATATAGCGGACATGCTCCCTGGGGCGGAGAAATTCATCCGTGCAGAAGCATACCCCGCCATTGACCATCGCATACATGAGGCCGTTTTCCACCCCGTCGATGGCTTTGACCTCTATGCCCCCGTGATCGGAAAAGAGCTTGCGAAGGTACCGGGTCAGGGAGGTCGATTTTTCGGCAGGCGGGAGGATCACCGGTACTTTGGTCAGATCCTCCAGCGTAATTTCTTTCCGACCGGCCAGCTCGGACCGGGCGGATACTTCCGCAAAGACCACGCTTTCATAGGCGGGCCGGCGGACGATGTTTTTGGATAGGAGAATTTCCTCCCGGACCAGATACAGGTTGCCCGGCTGCCAGCCGTCCGTCCGGATGAAATCCTCGATGTCGATCTTCACGGTTTCCGGCACCGTCTCCGGCTTCAGCGAGGCCAAAAACCGGTCCATCCGGCTCACAAACGTGGCCATATAGTGCAGACAAAAAAGCCCCTGGGACTGCAAAGCGCAGGCCGCGAGGCTTTCTTCATACATGCCGAGCATCCGCACGGCATAAGGGTAGAAGCGTTCCCCCGCCTCCGTCGGCCGCACGGGCCGCGTATGCCGGGCAAAAAGCTCCTGATTCAGTTCTCTCTCCAGGCTTCGAACCAGCTGGGTCACGGCGGACTGGGATTTGATCTGCAGCTCCGCCGCCTTGGTGAAGGACCGCTGCTCAAAAGCGGCTTTGAAAGCATAAAGCTGTTCCGTGTTCATACGAGCTCCTTTGCTGAAAAGCCGCCGTCAGCCGTTTTTTCCCCTCAGTTCCCGGCCTTTTCCGCCAGGTATTCATTCAGCCGGTCCACCAGCTCGTCGGCGTTCACGCCGTGGCCGGCGCAGGCCTGCTCGATGGTCTCCATCCGGGAAAACGGACAGCCCAGGCAGGTCATACCGAAATCCATAAAAACGGAGGCGGTGCTCTGGTCGATGGACAGCACTTCCGTCAGAGACATTTCTTTTGTAATTTCAGGCGCCATAGCAATTCTCCTTTCTTGTTTGCACGTTTATTATATCGGAACGGCTGAGGAATGTAAAGTAAAATTACGTTTCAGTTGACTTTTCCCCGTCTTCGCGCTATACTTCATCTGTTTTCACATGGCTGTGAAGCAGACGAGTACCCTGAAAGCTCTCTCTTCAGCGAACCGGCGATGGTGCAAGGCCGGCGGGAAGGCGCGGGGGAAGCCGCTGCGGAGCCGCGGGCCGCAATGCCGCTTTTACATATGAGGCGGCGGGAAGGTCCGCCGGGGGCGTCCGTTATCCGCCTTTGAGGGGAAGAAGGGCTCTGACCGCCTTTCTTCAATCGAAGTGGTACCGCGAATCAACATGTGTCTGTTCGTCTTCGAAGGAAGCAGACACATGTTTATTTATTTGCAAAGGAGAATCCCATGAAAAACATCACCGCCAACGAGCTGCGGGCCATGTTCCTGAACTTTTTCCAGGAAAAGGGCCACAAACTGATTCCCTCCGCCTCCGTCATCCCGGAGAACGACCCGACGGTCCTGTTCACCACCGCCGGCATGCATCCCCTGGTGCCCTATCTGATGGGCCAGAAGCACCCCATGGGCACGAGGCTCACGGACGTGCAGAAGTGCATCCGCACCGGCGACATCGACGAGGTCGGCGACATGAGCCACCTAACCTTCTTTGAAATGCTGGGCAACTGGTCCCTGGGCGATTATTTTAAGAAGGAAATGATCCCCTGGAGCTGGGAATTCCTGACCAGTGAAAAATATCTGGGCCTGCCCAAGGACCAGCTGGCCTTCACCGTCTTTGAGGGCGACGAGGACTGCCCCCGGGACGAAGAGGCCGCCAACCTCTGGCGCTCCTGCGGCGTCAAGGACGACCACCTGTTCTACCTGCCCAAGGCTCACAACTGGTGGGGCCCCGCCGGCGTCACCGGCCCCTGCGGCCCGGACACCGAAATGTTCATGATCGTGAAAAAGCCCTGCGGGCCGGACTGCTCCCCCGCCTGCCACTGCGGCGCGTACCTGGAAATCTGGAACGACGTGTTCATGCAGTACAACAAGCAGGCCGACGGCACCTTCATCCCCCTGGCGCAGAAGAACGTCGACACCGGCATGGGCCTGGAGCGCACCATCTGCGTGCTGACGGGCAAAAAGTCCGTCTATGAGACCGACCTGTTCGCCGGGATCCTGGCTAAGATCGCCGAGCTCTCCGGCAAAAACTACGGGGACGACGAGGAGACCACGAAGGCCTTCCGCATCATCTCCGACCACATGCGCACCGCCACCTTCATCCTGGGCGACCCCCGCGCCGTGACCCCGTCCAACGTGGACCAGGGCTACATCCTGCGCCGGCTGATCCGCCGGGCCGTCCGCTTCGGCATGAGCCTGAACATGCCCGCCGGCTTCACCGCGGAAATCGCCAAGGTCATCATCGACCAGTACAAGGAAGTCTATCCGGAACTGGGCGCCAACCGCGACTTTGTCTTAGAGCAGCTCCTCCTGGAGGAAGACCGCTTCCAGAAGACCCTCAAGCAGGGCATGAAGGAGTTCGACAAGGTGCTGGCCAACATCAGCCGCACCCGCGACGTGGCCGACCAGCTGCTGACCGCCCAGGACCCGGTCGCTCTGGGCAAGGAGATGATCGAAAAGCATCAGCTCCGCCCCTCCCCCGACATGGTGCCGGTCATCGACCAGGTGAACGCCGGGAACGCGGAGGGCGTCCGCAAGGCGGCCCAGACCCTCAAGGACGGCCTCTCCGTCATGGACGGCCGCAGCGCCTTCCGCCTGTACGACACCTACGGCTTCCCCATCGAGCTGACAGTGGAAATGGCGAAGGAGCACGACCTCACCGTCGATGAAAACGACTTCGCCGAGCGCTTCAAGCAGCACCAGCAGACCAGCCACGCCGGCGCCGAGCAGCGCTTCAAGGGCGGCCTGGCCGACCACAACGTGCAGACGGCCTGCCTGCACACCGCCACCCACCTGCTGCAGGCGGCCCTGCGCAAGGTGCTGGGCGACGAGGTCCATCAGAAGGGCTCCAACATCACCGCCGAGCGGCTCCGCTTTGACTTTACCTTCGGCCGGAAGGTGACGCCGGAAGAGCTGCAGGAGGTCGAAACCCTGGTCAACCAGGCGATCCAGGCGGCTGTCCCGATCAAGAAAGAGGAAATGACCGTGGCCGAGGCCAAGTCCCAGGGCGCGATGGGCCTGTTTGAAAGCAAGTACGGCGACCGCGTCTCCGTCTACACCATGGGCAGCTTCTCCAAGGAGATCTGCGGCGGCCCCCATGCCGTCAACACCGGCGACCTGGTCAGCTTCAAGATCCAGAAGGAGGAAAGCTCCTCCGCCGGCGTCCGCCGCATCAAGGCCGTCATCGGCCGGGATGTCAATCAGCCGGGCGAAACGCTGTAATATCGAAACCCTGTAACATAAAAACTTCCCCCTCGGGAATGATCCCGAGGGGGAATCTTTTTTTGATGTTACTGTATCGCAGCCAGGACCACGGCCAGTTCGCCGCGGGTCATTTCGGCTTCAGCGGCCAGAAGCTGGCCGTTTTCGCCTTCCACCGGGCTCATGACGCCGTTGGCGACCAGCCACAGGAGGTTGGCCTTCGAGGCGTCATAGTCTGCGTAAGCGGAGCCGTCCACGCCTTCCGGGCTGACGCCCAGCAGAGGCAGGAGGATGTTGGCGGCGTTGCCGCGGGTCAGGACGACGTCCCGGTCATCCGCGCCCACCAGGCCGTACTGGGTGAAGGCGGCGATGGCTTCGTCCTCGTCGCGGGAGCCGCCCATCATGGTGTACAGGGCCGCGGCCATGACGCCGACGGTGGCCTTGTCTTCCACGCCGAAGGTGTCGTCCGTCTGGGGGGCCATCATGCCGTTCTCAAACACCGCGCGGACAGCGGAATAGTAGGGGCTGTCTTCCGCCAGGTCAGTGAAGACCACGGCGGAATTGTCCTTCGCGCCGAAGGGATTGAGCACCTGCTGATACAGGGCGGCGTTCTGGTTGATCGCGCTCATGGCACCGGAGGTGAACATGAAGCCCTTTTCCATCAGGGTCTGATAGACAGCGCCCCACTTCTGGAGGGATTCAGGGGTCACCTGCTTGAGCTCGCGCATGTACTGCAGGGGCTTCTCCTGGCTTTCGCCCTCCAGGGCCAGCACCATGGCGTTGACCGCGCCGGACAGCTCGCCCTGGCTGGCGGCGTAGCCGGGATAGGAGGACAGGATGTAGCCGTCCAGCGTCTTCTGGTCCACGTCCAGCTTGGAGACCAGCTCGGGCAGCTGAGCGAACACCTGGAAGGTCTGCAGGACGTTGGGGTCCCTGTAGGTGACGATGTACAGGCCGCCGTCCACCATCGCGCCGTGGAAGACGCTGTAGGCGCCGTACTGGTCGCGCAGCATCGGGTAGAGGAACTTATCCAGCACCAGGGCGGTGACAGCGTCCATGCCGCCGTTGAATTCGCCCAGGCCCAGGGTCTCATAGTCGGAAACGATACCGTTGAACTGGACGGCGCTTTCAACCGCCAGCGCTTCGCTTTCGGCGGGCACGGGCAGGTCATAGACCACGCGCTCCCGGGCTTCGTTCGGGAAGCGGTCCATAAAGGCGGCCGCCAGCGGGGCGTTCAGCGCCTGGCTGTCTTTGTCGCCGGAATAGGCGGTGATGGCGCCGCTGCTGTTGCCCAGGAAGGCCAGCACGCTCTGGAGCTTTTCGGTCACCGCTTCGGGCTGGGTGGCCAGGGCTTCCTCCACCTGGGTCAGGAAATCGTAGTATTCGATGAAGTTGGAATAGCTGTACAGGCGGTACAGCTGGCTCTTGATGCCAAAGGCGCGGTACAGCTGCACGTTGTAGGGGGAGGATTGGATCGTGCTGCGCAGGGAGGAGCGGATGGCCTTGACGCCCTCCAGCACCTTCTGCGGGTCAAACTTCAGACCGAACACCAGGTCGTACATGAGTTCGTAGCCCTCTTCGAGGTCCTCGTCGCGGCTCATCCAGCTCATGCGCAGGTACTGGTGATAATCGGTCTTGTTTTCCGTCAGCAGGGAAACGCGGACGGACTTGTTGTACAGATACCGGGTGGACAGCACCGCGGCTTCTTCCTTGGTGTACTTCTCGGTGTCCAGGTAGCTCATCAGGCCGGTCAGGAGCTTAAACCAGTGGATGTCCTCCTGCGGCAGGGCGGCGGCGTCCAGGAACAGGTCGACCTCGCCGATGCCGTCCACGTTGGCGGTGGCGTTCACGCGGCGGATGCCCTTTTCATCCGTTTCGTCGGAGACCTCGTAGAGCTTGACGTCCTCCGGCAGGGTTTCGACGGTGACCGCCTGGAGCTGGTCGATGTAAGCGGCGGAATCGTCGGCCTCGTCGGGCGCGTTGGTCTGGGCCACCAGGGCGGCGATTTCCTCTTCGCTCATGGCCGCCTTGATCTGGGCTAGGCGTTCCTTTTCAGCGGTGTCCTGTTCCTCCTTGAGGCCGGACACGGGATAGGTCGTCGTCAGGGCGGTGGTAGCGGAGCCCGCCAGCCACTTGGACACGGCGGCCTGGTACTTGCCGGCCTGGTTCCATTCGTCCATCTTCTGCAGGGCGTCCACGTAGTCCATGTAGTCAAAGACGTTGCCGGAAGTGGAATAGCTGTAAGCGATGGAGGGCAGCAGGTCCACGCCGACGCTAGAGGATTCGCGGGTCAGCATGATGTCCATCGAAACGGTGGCCATGATGCCGTCCACGAATTCCTGATCAAAGCCCTTTTCGGCGATCAGGGCCAGCTGCTCGTCCACGGTCTGCTTGAACGCGGCCGCGTCCTCGCGGTTCACGTTCTGGGCCACGAAAACGATGGCCGGATCCGGGCCGGCCGTCTGGATATAGGTCGAGAAGTCGGCGGTCGGCAGGGCCTTTGAAATGGCCTGGGACATCGAAGAAGCGCTGGCGGACATCAGGTCGGTCAGGGTGTTGAGCACCATCTGCTCTTCGCCCTCGGCGCCCGGACAGACGATGTAATAGTAGACCACGGAGGTGTGGTCCGTGTCGGAGCCGGCCTCCACCGGGAAACCGAATTCCGCGGTGACGTTGCCGGTGATCGGGGTGTAGCCCGCGTCCTCACGGACGAACTCCTTCTTTTCAAAGGGGCTGATGGCCTCGTCCAGCAGGGCCAGGAAAGCGGTGTAATCCTTGAAATCGCCGTACAGGAAGGCGACCATGTTGGAAGGATGATAATACTTGTCGTGGTAGTCCTTCAGCATCTCCCAGGTCATGTTCGGGATGTCGGAGGGCAGTCCGCCGTGGTCGTTGCCGATCAGGGAGCCGGGGAAGGCGGTCTGCAGGGCGTACTTGCTAGCCCTCCGGGCCAGGGTGGTCGCGCCCTGCATCTCGGAATACACGGTGCCTTCAATGGTCAGGTCCGCGTCCGCGTTTTCCAGGCGGTAGCGCCAGGCTTCCTCGCGGAAAATGCTCTCATCCTCCATGATCATGGGGTACAGGCAGCTGTCGGTGTAATAATCCGCGTATTTGAGCAGCTGCTCCTCGGACAGGCTGGCCACCGGGTAGGTCGTCATCCGCTCGTAGGTGGAGGCGTTCATGTAGGTGTTGTAGGTCTGGTAGATCAGGTTAAAGAACAGGGCCTTGGAGGGATATTTCTTTGACCCGTCCAGGGTGGAGTGCTCAAAGACGTGGGGCAGACCGGTATTGTCCACCGTGTCCGTCAGGAAGGTCAGGTCGTAGACGCGGTTGGTGTCGTCGTTGGCGATATAGACAAAGCCCGCGCCGGTTTTTTCGTGCTCAAAGCGGACCACCTGCGCGCCGACGATCGGGAATTCGCGGATTTCCTTTACGGTAAAGCCGTGAATGGTTTCGCCGATTTCGGGCAGGCCGACTTTTTCAGCCTTTTCCGCCGGCTGAACCGCGGCCGCGGGCGCTTCGCGGACGGTTTCTTCCGTCGCGGCGGGGACCGCTTGGCCGGTCACGCCGGTCACCGCAAGCCCGGTGAACATCATGCTCAGCGCGAGCACCAAAGCAAGAAATTGATTCATCTTTTCCTCTCTTTCCCGGCAAACCGGCATCTTTCCGTCCGGTCCGCCGCGTATGCTGATAACGGCCCTATTCTACCATAAGTTAGCGTAATTGTTAAGCCAAAAAAGCCTAAAAAGTCCTTCTTCCCATCTCCTTTTATCCGCCATTTTGTACCTGCCGTGCCCGTTTCTCAAAAACGCAACGAATGAACATTCCAACACCAGAATCTGATAACGCAACTAACGCATAACAGAGGGGGTGATCAGGGGGATTCTTCCCCCTGATTCTAATCCGCAGGACCGGCTTTGCCGGTTCGAGGAGTATTTTTGCGCAGCAGAATGATACTTGGGAAAACGAAGCCCACTTCACTTCTGCGGAGCAAAAATACGCACCTTGCGGATTTGCCGCCCGGGAGGACCAGAGGTCCGAGAGGCAAATCCGTTCAGGGGAAAGCGTGGGAAGGGGACAGAGTCCCCGTCCCAATACCTGGTCAGGCGAAGACTGACCAGTAAAAGGTTCGTAAATCTTAATACTGCCGTAACACACCTGAAAGGGGGAAAGGTTTACGAAAAAAACAAATTATGCTATACTTGAATGTGTTGAAAAAGGCAGGTGTCGTTATGGATTTTCTATCAATCATCACAGCGAAAAAGCTCGGACAGGAGCTGAGCGGGGAGCAAATCCGTTTTTTCGCCCGCGGAGCCGCGGACGGCAGCGTGCCTGACTATCAGCTGAGCGCCCTGCTCATGGCCATCCGCCTGAACGGCATGACCGAGCGGGAAACCAACGAGCTGACCCTCGCCATGGCCCAGACCGGCGACATGCTGGAGCCGGACGTGGGCGGCGTACCGGTAGACAAACATTCCACCGGCGGCGTCGGCGATACCACCACCCTGGTGCTGGCCCCCCTGGTGGCCGCCTGCGGCGGCAAGGTGCTCAAGATGAGCGGCCGCGGCCTGGGCCACACCGGCGGCACCATCGACAAGCTGGAATCCATTCCCGGGATGCGGGTGTCCCTTCCCGAAGAGGAATTTGTGGACATCGTCCGCCGCGTCGGCTGCGCCGTCGTCGGCCAGAGCAGGGAGCTCGCCCCGGCGGACAAGCGGCTCTACGCCCTTCGGGACGTGACCGCCACGGTCGATTCGATCCCCCTGATCGCCTCCAGCATTTTAAGCAAGAAGTTTGCCGCCGGCGCGCGGGCCATCGTGCTGGACGTCAAGTTCGGCTCCGGCGCCATCATGGACACGATGGAAAAGACGCTGGACCTGGCCTGCACCATGGTCCAGATCGGCACCCTGGCAGGCCGGAAGGTCATCGCGGTGATTTCCTCGATGGAGGAGCCGCTGGGCACCCACATCGGCAACGCCCTGGAGGTCAAGGAGGCTGTCGACATTCTCTCCGGCCAGGCCGGAGGCGACCTCAAAGAGGTCTCTCTCTTCCTGGGCTCGCAGATGCTGGTGGCTTCCGGCGTCTGCCCGGATGAAGAAAGCGCCCTTTCCCGCCTGACCGAAGCCCTGGAAAGCGGGCGGGGCCTTGCCAAGCTCAAAGAAATGATCCGCGCCCAGGGCGGGGACGACCGCGTCTGTGACGACGTGTCCCTCCTGCCCCAGGCCCCGCTGATTGTGCCCGTGATCGCGGAAAAGGGCGGCTACCTGTCCCAGATGGACACCGCCGCCCTCGGCAACGCCGCCCAGGCCATGGGCGCCGGCCGCCGCACCAAGGAGGACGTGATCGACCCCGCCGTCGGCATCGTGATGCGCAAGCGGCTGGGCGACCTGGTTGCTCCCGGCGACACGCTGGCCACCCTGTACGCCCGCACGGAGGAAAGCGCTCAGGCGGCCGCCGCCGTCGTCCGGGAGGCCCTGGTCTTCTCGGAAGCTCCGGCGCAAAAGCCCAAGCTGATCTTCGCCGTGGTCACTCCGGACGGCATCCGGAAATATTAAAGTTATCCCTGGAGGTTTGTATGATCCGGAAGCTTTCGCTGCTCCTTCTTCTCTGTCTTCTGGCCGGCGGTATGCCCGCCCGGTCGGAAGCGGCGCCCGGACCGCTGACCTCCGCCGAATTTACCGCGTTTGAAGCCTGGATCCGCGAAGCGGCCAAGACCGACGGCTTTTACACCGCCGCCCCGACGGAGGACGGCTATGCCCTGCGCTTTAAGGACTTCGTTCTGTACGCCGACCGGCCGGAGCTGACGGAAGCAACCGTCCTCACCGCAGCCGTCCTGGACGCCCCGCCGGAAGAGGACGGGACCTACCCGGACCTCCGGGGCATCGCGGCCGGGGCCCCGCTGTGGGACGTGCTGTCCCGCTACCCGCTGGATAACCCCTCCCTGTCCGGCACCCGCGAAGAAGCCGGGCTCTGCCTTTCGGGCTCCGTTCCGGGCGCCGCGTTTACCGGCCTGCTTCACCGGGACGGACAGACGGCCTTAAGCGCCGTCTATTCCCTGTACGAGGTCGCCCCCGGCGGGGTCCGTGTATACAGCGCGGCCTACGCCTTTTCCCAAGGGGCCGTCTCCATGATCCGCGTCAGCTTTGCGCCGGCCCTCCTGTCCGTCCAGTCCGCGCAGAAGGCCTTTGGGAACTGCGCCGACCTGATGGCGGTCCGGGAGTATTCCGCCTACCTGCCCACCTCCGGCCGTCCGGCGGAGCCCTTCCATGAAGAAGATCTCCTTTTCTCCGGCCTGGACTTCCTGAACCTGACACCCGACGGCGCGAAGGCCGTGCTGGGCGACCCGGCAGACGAAGCCTGGGTGGTCGACAACGGCGGGTGGCTCCATACCCTGTCCTGGCAGGGCCTTTCCCTGACCTTCCTGTGCGACGGGGAGAAGCGCCCCCTGTACGCCGCCGGCCTGTTCCTGGAGGACGACCTCCTGGAGGGCCCCCGGGGCCTGATGCCCGGCGCTTCCCTTTCCGACGTACTTTCCCGCTTTTACCGCGACCCCGCCGCCCCAGAAGCGGACGGCCCCGTCACGGAGCTCTACCGCCTGGAGGACGGCCGCCGCGGCGAACTGGAAACCCCCGCCGAAGGCCTGGCCACTGTCCGCTACTACTGCGGCCCCGTGATGCTGAGGCTTTATACAGAAGGCGGGATACTCAAGAATCTGACGCTGCAAAGGACGAAATAAGGTAGGAGGTAGGAGGGAGAAGGTAGGAGGTTAATATAGTTAGGAGTGAGGAGTGACCGCTCCCTTCGGTCGCTCAGTGAGGAGTTAAATGGTTTTCATAAAGCTGAAAGACTATCCACTCCTCACTCCTAACTCCTCACTTCTCACTCTGACTAAAAACCTTAGCGAGCGCCAGCGAGCGCTCCCTCCTACCTCCTCCCTCCTACCTATTTGAAAAAGCACTACAAGGACGAGCCTGCTACGTGGGGGTCTCGTTCCCGGAGGCTGACTTATGAAGATTGATCTGACCTGTCCGGTTGAGCTGTGGCATTTTAAAATGCCCACGGCGGAAAACCCTGTCTGCATGGTACAGCTGTACAACCTGTCTGAAAAGACGGTCGTCAGCATTCAGGCCTGCTACCTCTGCTACGACGAAGAGGGAGAGCAGACGGCGCGCCACGTGGAGCGCGTCCAGGGCCTGAACGCCCCGACCCACTGCGCCTTCGAAATGTCGGTGGAAGTGGAGGAGGGCGTGAACGCCGCGGGCATGGAACTGCTGATCGAGAAGGTCTGGTTTGAGGACGGCACGATCTGGCGCAGAGGCCTGACCCAGATGACGGATTACGCCCTGCCCGCCCCGCCGGACCCCAAGCGCCTGGCCATCCTGCAGCAGATCGCCGGGGCCGATGCCACCGGCTATCCCTCCGATCAAGGCAGCGTCTGGGTCTGCGTATGCGGCCGCCCCAACCCCAGCGCCTTTGATACCTGCAGCCGCTGCCAGCGCGACAAGCACGCCGTTTTCACCGCCTGCAACGAGGGCGCCATCGAAAAAATCTACTACGACCAGGAGAGCGCCGAGGAGGAAAAGCAGCGCGCCATCCGCCAGCAGGAAGAAGAAAAGGAACGCCAGGCGGCTGAAAAGGAGAAAAAACGCCGCCAGCGCAGAAAGAACATCCTGACCGCGTTGATCGTTATCGTGGTCCTGGCCGCCGCGGCCTACGGGATCATTTTCCATCTGTGGCCCTGGTACCGCTACACCAACGCCGTGCGGGACCTGAACAACCTGAGCTACGCCTCCGCCCGCCAGACCTTCGTGGAGCTGGGGGATTACTCCGACTCCGCCGAAATGATCAAGGAGTGCGACTACCGCGAGGCCCAGGCCGCCCTGTCGGGGGACACCTATAATTCCCTCCAGGCCGCCCAGAAGAGCTTCCTGGCCCTGGGCGATTATAAGGATTCCGCCGTGATGGCCAAGAAGGCCGTCTATCAGCAGGCCGAAAAGCGCCTGAACGCGGGCGAGTTCACCCAGGCCTACGACCTGTACGGCCTGGTGTCCGATTATCTGGACGCCAAGGAAAAGCAGAAGCTCTGCGTCTACCGCCGCGCCCTGGCCGCCCTGGACAACGCGGACTATGAGGCCGCCCGGGAGGACTTCCTGTCCCTGGGCAATTACGAGGACGCCGAAACCCAGGCCAAGGAATGTCTGTATCAGCCCGCCCTGATCGCCATCGAGGAGAGCCGCCCCCTGGCCGCCATCGAGCCGCTGACCGAGCTGGGCGATTACCGAAACAGCGCCCTCAAGCTGAAAGAAGCCTACTACGACACCGGCGTCATCTATTTTAATGAAGGGATTTACGACGAGGCCGCCAATTATTTCCTGGCCGCCGGCGATTACCGGGACGCCTTCCGCTTCGCCACCCGGTGCCTGTATCAGCCCGCCCTGGAAGCACAGGAGGCCGGCCGGTATCTGGAGGCCGCGGAAAACTTTGAAAAGATCCCCACCTATGAGGACTCCCTGGACCGGATGAAGCAGTGCTACATGCTGGCCGCCCAGCAGGCCCTCGACGCGGAAGATTTCGGCACCGCCCTGGAGCTGGTCGAAAAGGCCCAGGACGCCGAGGGCGCGGAGGACCTGCGCCGGGAGTGCCTGTACCGGCCCGCGCTGATGCTCTTCCATCAGCAGGACTACAGCTCCGCCCTGCAGCTGCTGACCGAGATCCCCGATTATAAGGACGCGGCGGAGATGATTTCCGCCTGCCGCCTGCAGCTGGCCCGCTCCGCCCTGGAAAACGACGATTACGAGACCGCCGTGGCCATGCTGGAGCCGCTGGAGCACACGGAGGAAACCGAGGCCCTGCTGCGGGACGCCCGCTACGCCTACGCCCAGGCCCTGATCGAGCAGGGCACCTATAACGAAGCCCGCGCCGTGCTGGCCGAGCTGGGCGATTACGAATCCAGCCGCGAGGAATGGCGCCGGGTCACCTATCTGCTGGCGCGCCAGCACCTGGAAAAGGAAGAATGGCAGGAGGCCCAGGCCCTGCTCGAGGAAATCCCTGACGAGCCCGACGCGGCCGAGCTGCTCAAGGACGTCCGCTATCAGCGCGCCGGCGCCGCCCGCGCCGAAGGGAATCTGCAGGCCGCCTACGACCTCTACGCCCAGATCGGAACATATCGGGACGCCGCCGACCTGTACAAGGAAACCGGCTACGAGCTGGCCGGCCAGCTGGCCGCCAGCGGGCAAACGAATCAGGCGGCCGCCGTCTACACCTCCCTGGGCCAGTACAAGGACGCCGAAACCCTCGCCCAGGAATGCTACGACAGCTATTACAAGGAAGCCTATGAGGCCGCCCGCATCGCCTACCAGGCCAAGAACTGGGAGGGCGTGATGCTCGCCGCCGAGGGGCTGGACATCGAAGCCGCCGGCGGTCAGTATACCGACTTTGTCGCCATGTGGCGCGAGGCCGCCTACGCCATCGCCGAAAAGCTCTACGCCGAGGGCCGGGACATCGAAGCGTACGCCTACTATAAGCGTCTGGAGGGCTACCGCGACGTTTCCACCAAGAAGCTGACCCGCCCGGTCTATCTCCTGTTCGGCACCTGGAAGTCCACCAACGGCGACGTCTTTGAGTTCCACGAGGACGGCACCTGCCTGATCAACGGCGAACGCCTGCTGTACCGCGCGCACCGCTACCAGCTGCGCTGCGGCAACGCCGTGGAAGACCTTTCCACCGTCTACCAGATCGTCAACCTGCGCGAAAAGTCCCTGTCCCTCTCCGGCACGTCCAAGGGGAATACGAAGACGTATCGGATGACGAGAGTGGAAGAGGAGACGGAGAGTGGGGAGTAGGCAATAGGGAATAGGGATTAGGGATTAGGCATTAGGCATTAGGGCTGGGAGGGCCCGGAAAACAGCACGGTGTGCTGTTTTCACCGACCAGCGGGCCGGCAGGCCCTGGGATTACGCATTAGATTATTTAATTGTCGTTTTTGTTGTGAATCATATGAAAACCCCGTCCGGGATGCCTCTGATGATAGAGGGGCTTTGGGACGGGGGTTTTTGTATGATGATGGATTACTGGTTTTCTTTTGGAACGAGATCGGCTATGTAATAAGACTGTTCCTTTTCTTCTCCGTTTTCGGAAACCGTCAGAACAAGGCGGTCTGATTCCAGGTTCCAGCGGATGATTTACGCTTTGTCCAGCACCGTCCAGCGGAAATCTGCGCTATCCGGATCCGTCACGAGGATCAGTTCGTCCAATCCTCCGTTCACCTCCATGACAGCCAGCCTGTCAGAGATTTTAATGATCGAACCATCCCGGTTCCAGGCATATTCTTCCCCGGCAGGAGTATCAGAAAACGTTTTCGGAGACGCTTTTAGCAGCTCGCCCCATAGGGCTCTTCGAAGGAACAAAAAGCCCGCGATTCCCAGCAGGCACAAAAAATAAGGAAGCCACTTTTTCATAAAATTTCCTATTTTCTTTTTTGTTTATGCGGATGCTTTTTCATCGCATGAACCGTGCATTTTTGTATCGGATCATATTCAAAAATTCCAATGATCAGATGCGGAATCAAGACATAGCCGGCATAGATGAACACGATATATTTTGTCCATCTGTTTCCAGTCACGGCGAAAAAGAGGACCGCCGCAAACAGCACGGGCGCCGCAATGCATTTGAATTGATAGAACAGATAATGCCTTCGGAAACTTCTTTTCTCTTTTTCGTCCCGGATGTACGGCTCGATATAATTCAATTTGATCCGGTCCTTCAAGGACAGCTTTTCCCGAATATTCCGGACGCCGATCTTTGAACAGCTTCCCAACAAAAAATCTTTCAGTAGCTCTCTGAGGAAGAAGATCGTCACGATATCTAACAGGAAAATGACAATAACAAACCGGACAGCATCGCTCACTTCATGATCCTCCCCAAGATCGGCGTCAGCTCTTCGGAAATGGCTCCTTCCATCCACATGGCGATGTCCGGCTCGTTGAGGGGTACCTCCAGGCCCAGGGCGGCGCGGACCTCTTCGGTGGAGAAGGTCATTTCGCCTTCCGGGGAAGCGCAGCGCAGGTGAAACTCGGGATGCTCCGGGTTGGCGGTGATCAGGGTCACCAGGGTCGCCGGCAGGTCGCCCAGGGGCAGGCAGTCGATGGAGGAAGTATCGAAGGTGGCCGTCAGCAAGGTGCCCTTGCCCGGCTCGCTCTGAATGTCCACTCCGCCGCCGGAAGCGATGGCGTTCTGCATCAGCATCGGGATCCCCAGGCCGATCTTGCGGGTGGTGCGGGTGGTGGTGAACGGGCTCTTGACCCGCTCCAGCAGATCCGCGTCCATCCCGCAGCCGTCGTCCTTCACGGTCATCACCAGCAGGCCGTTCTCTTTGAGCTCAAACCCGATCTCGACCACATCCGCTTCCGCGCGGATGCTGTTTTGGGCAATGTCCAGCAAATGAAGGGACAAGTCTTTCATGGGTGCTGCCTCCACCATAATGATCAATTCGTAATTCGTAATGCGTAATGCGTAATTTTTTGTGTTTCCCGAAACGCTTTGTCACAGGACACTATCCGCCGCCGCAAGGCGGCGAATTACGCATTACGCATTAGGCATTACGCATTTGGCCCCCTGAGGGACCCGCAGATACTCCAAAAACGCCTCCACCGACCGCTCCTTCAGCGTTACCGTTTCTTCCGCCTCCAGAATGTCGCCCAGGTAGTGGGCGTCTGAGGAGTGGAGAATGGTCCGGCCGGCCTGGGGGCTGTGGGGGCAGGGCAGATGCTTCCATACCTCCACGGCGGTAAATTGAGGCTCCTCGGGCAGGAAGCCCTGGTTCACCAGCACGCCGTTGGAGCCCCGGTTGATGTGGGCGGGCACCGGCACCCCGCCGAATTCCCGCACGATGCCGGCCAGCTTGGTCAGCGGCAGGTCGGAGGCGCCCATCAGCAGGGTGGTTTCCTCCTCCAGGATCTCGTCGTCGTCGTTCATCACGTACTGGTGGCCGAAAAAGTCCGGGCGGTTTTTGGCCTTGGGCATATGACCCTTCAGAAACGCACTGAAAGAAAGGGCTGTCTCCACGTCCGGGAAATAGCCCAGCATATGCACCTCTTCCCTCGTGGTGATCTCCATCCCCGGGATCAGCAGCAGGCCGTAGGCGTCCGCGCAGACCTGCACATAAGGCAGGTTCTTTGCACAATTATGATCCGTCACCGCGATCATCTGCAGGCCCTTCAGATGGGCCATGCCGCAGATGTTCGCCGGCGTCATGTCATCGCTGCCGCAGGGGGACAGGCACGAGTGAATGTGCAGGTCAGAAAACAGCGTGACCATCTTTTTAGTTATGGGCAGCGATGCCCTGCCCGTACATCCGTCCGCTGATTTCGTAGCTGGTCAGCGGGGAACTCAGCACGACGATGCCCTCGCCCACCGCCTTGTCGAGGACTTCCTTTTCCATTTCGATGTCCTCCGGCAGGATGACGCAGGCCATGTCCGCCAGCACCGCGACAGCCACCACGTTCATGTTGGTCTGCACGGTGGTCCAGGCCATCCCGCTGTCCCCGTGGGACATGACCCAGCTGAGCAGATCGCAGGCATACCCGCAGGTCACCGTCACGTCCTCCGGCAAAGAAGGCGTCAGACTTTTCGCCTCAATCAGTTCTTTCAGTTCTTTGACGTTCATGTGGACAACCTCGCATAAATAATGTGATTTTCTTCAGCGGCCAGAAACGAACCCAGCAAGCCTCCAATTCAGTCCGCCGGTTTATCCGGCGGATGCCGCAGGCACCCCGAAGGGTCGTTTGGGGCTTGCCGGATTCGTTGGCGCTTTCAGAGGGGAGCGAGAGGGGGAACACCCTCTCGTGATATCGTACACACCGGCTCTGCCGGTGTGTGCGGGGTTTTTCGTCAGAAAAACATTCCTTACAGATTTTCCGCCCGGGAGCGAAGCGAGAGGAAAATCTGCCCAGGGGGTTTCCGTAAGGGGGACGCGAGTCCCCCTTGCGATCGCGATTATTCGCGTTTAGTTTGCGCCAGATCCACCATCTCCTGCGCCATCCGCTGAATCTCCGCCTTCATCAGGTGGATGCAGTCCATCTCCCGGCACTGGCCGTTGACGATGTCCTCGGCGAAGGTTTCGCAGGTGGGCGACCCGCAGGAGCCGCAGTCGTAGCCGGGCAGTTTTTCCATCAGCTCATGGATCCGCTGGATCTTCTGCATGGCGACGATGATGTTGTCGTCCAGCTTCAGGGTGTCGTTGGGCTCAAAGGGCCGGTCGTTTCGGATGGGGTATTTGTTCAGGGCGGAGGGCGGCACGTCCTCGTCCGGGTGGGTGGGCGGCAGGGCGTGGGCCATGGTCTGGATGGTGTTCTTGGCGACGTAGTTATTTTCAAACGTCAGGGGGCCGCCCACGCAGCCGCCCATGCAGGCGTTGCCCTCCAAATATTTCAGGTCCGTCAGCTTGTTGTTTTCCACCTCTTCCAGCACGCGGATCACGTTGGGGATGCCGTCCACCGACAGGCTGTCCTCCGGGCAGACGGCGTTGGCCTCGCCGTTGCTGGACGCCCAGGCGATGCCGTAGCGGGTCGCCAGGTGAAAGTCCGGGTCCGCCTGCATCTTCTTGATGTGCGGAAGCAGCAGGCCGTACATCTCCATCACGGAGACGGCCCCGTCCATCTCGGACTTGATCTGCCCGATGGGCCGGCGGATGGCCGTCATCTTGGCCGGGCAGGGGGTGATGAAAAAGCAGCCCACGTCCTCCGGCGCGCAGCCATGCTTGCGGCAGAACTCCCGGCGGGCCATGGAGGCGGCTACCTCCATCGGCTGGCGGATGTCCACCACGTTGGGCAGGAGGCTGGGAAAGCGCACCTGAATCAGCCGCACGACGGCCGGACAGGCGGAAGAAATCAGCGGGGTCGGGTAATCGCCCTTTTTCATCCGCTCCCGGATGGCCTTCGTCACCACGTCGGCCCCGCGGGCCACCTCGAATACGTCGTCAAAGCCCACCTGCTTGAGGGCTTCCAGCACCAGCTCCGGCTGCTTGAGCCCGCGGAACTGGCCGTACAGGGTCGGCGCGGGCAGGGCGATGGCGTATTTGAAGCGCTTGATCGACTCCAGCGGGTCCACCACCGCCACCTTGGCGTGAAACGAGCAGATGCGGATACATTCCCCGCAGTCGATACACTTTTCATCGATAATATGCGCTCGTCCGTCCCGGATGCGGATGGCCTCCGTCGGGCAGTGCTTGAGGCAGTTGGTACAGCCCCGGCATCTGGAGACGTCCAGACGCACAGAATGATATCGGTTTTCCAAACGTCGAACCCCCCCGATAAAATGAATTCGTAATTCTTAATACGCAATTCTTATAATTCGTAATTCGTAATGCATAATTCGTAATGCGTAATTGGGATGCGGCGCAAGCGCCGGTTGCAGATCAGAGTAACTCCGCGCCTCCAGGCGCGAATTACGCATTACGCATTAGGCATTACGCATTTGAATATTACCCATTAATATTAAAGCTCATCCGAATCTCTGTTCCTTTGCCGACTTCACTTTCGATTTCAAAGCCGTCCGCGTTGCGCTTCATGTTGGGCAGGCCCATGCCGGCGCCGAAGCCCAGGGCGCGGGCCTCCTCGTTGGCGGTGGAATAGCCCTCCTTCATGGCCATCTCCAGGTCGGGGATGCCGGGCCCCCGGTCCTTGGACACCAGGAGGATGCTGTCCGGATAGACGTCCAGGGACAGCACGCCGCCGTCTGAATGGATCACCAGGTTGAGCTCCACCTCGTAGGAGGCGACGGCCACCCGCCGCATGACGCTGGCGCTGACGCCCAGCTGCTTGAGCTTCCGCTTGATGTCCGCGCTGGCCTCGCCGGCATGGGTATAATCCGCTGTTTCCCGCGGGTATTCCGAATGGATCAGACCGTTCATGAGACGCTCCCTCCCTGGTGCCATTCGGCCGGCACCGGCACGCCGCGCAGGCCCGCCTCATACAGCAGGCCGCAGGCGGTGAAGGCCGTCATTTTCGTATGCAGCACCACCATGCCCAGCTCGTCCGCCCCTTCCAGGATGTCGTCCGTGGGCACCTTGCCCCGGGCGAACACCAGGCATTTCAGGTCCAGCATTTCGCTGGTGCGGATGACGTGCGGATTGGTCAGCCCCGTGATCAGCACCGTTTTTTCATCGACAAAGGCGAGCACGTCGCTCATCAGGTCCGAACAGCAGGCCGTATACACCGGGGTATCCAGCCTTTCCTTCCCGATCAGCACCCGGGCGTGGAGAACATCCGCCATATCCTGAATGGTCATGAAATCACCTCAAACATAGGTTGTGGCCCGCATGGGAAAATGATGAAAGAAGAGAATTTTCCTTTGATTTTCCTATGATGATCCTGTTCTATCCACAGGGAACATAACGTGTGCGGGCCGAGCCGGTTGAACCTTAAAAAGAGTATAAAACGAACGCAGGCTTTTGTCAATTGAAAAGTCCATTCCTTAACCCGCGCCGACCATTTTCAACATGAAAGCGGACAAACGGTTGTAAACCTTGGCAAAATGATTTGATATTTCCATTTCTTTCGATTATAATAAACAAGAAAATGTTTGCGGATAAGGAGGGCTTCCGCCATGAAACGCCTGGCAGGGTTTCTGCTGATCCTGATCTTTCTGCCCGTGACGGCCTTCGGCCTTTCTTTTACGGAGTTTACCCCGCGGGTCCGCCTGGAATTGCCGCTGGCGGAGGGGGTCGTCTATCAGCAGATCGACCTGACGCCCACCAGCCGCTCCGTCGGGATGTCCCAGCGGGTCCATCTGCTGGACGTGAACCCGAACGTCAATCCCCGCCTTCATGTGAGCAATGTCCTCGGCCGCGGCAAAATCCGGGATAACCTGACGATGACCTCGACCATGGTCAAAAGCAGCCTGGACAGCCTGCCCGGCTCCTTTTTAGGGGCGGTCAACGGCGATTTCTTTGACGAGGGCAACGGCGGGCCCGTCGGCTGCAACATGGCGGACGGCGAATGGCTGACCCTGGGTGAGTTTGAAAACGGCTGGGCCATTGGCTTTACCCGGGACGCGCGGATGATCGTCGGCCGCCCGAACCCGACGCTGACCCTTTCCGTCCAGCGCGGCGCCCGGCTGATCCTGGACAATTTCCCCATCAGCGCTCTGAACGCCCCCCGTCTGGACCGGGCGGAAAAGAGCATCCCCATGAACGTGGTCGAAGAGCGGAAGGACAACGAGCTGGTCCTCTACACCCCGCGCTACGAAGCCAGCACCTACACCCACGGGGGAACGGATTTCCTCATTGATACGGCCGGGACGATCCGCACCCACCAGACCGTCACCGGCGTAATCCGGGAGGCATGGGGGGCTGCCGGGTTCCAGGAAAACGCCAACCGCAAGGGCCTGCTCCTGGAACCCGGCACAATGGTCCTCTCGGCCCTGGGCGCGGCGGCGGACAAGCTTTCCTTCCTGCAGCCCGGCGACCGGGTCTACATCACCTGCCACGCGGATCCCGTGTTTGACGACGCCGTCGTGATCAGCGGCGGCGGTAGGCCGGACTATGGTCCCCTCCTCCTCCTGGACGGCAAGAAGGCAGACATCACCCAGGTGCAGGAGCTGGACGAGCGGAAGGAATATTTTTATTCCCACCACGCCAGAAACATCGCCGCCCGGCGGGCGGACGGCAGCTGGTTTTTCCTCGTGATCGAGGGCTACCGCGCCGGCAGCTACGGTATGCAGCTGGACTGGGCGCAGACCGTCCTTCTGGACCTGGGCGCCCAGGACGCCGTCAACCTGGACGGCGGGCCCTCCGCCACGATGGTCACCCCGTCCCAGCTGAGCGGCCAGCCCTTTACCCGTTCGGACAATTCCGGCGGCAACCGTTCGGAAACCAGGGTCGGGAACGCCCTGATCCTCACAGAGGAGGCGAAGTGATCCGATGTACCAGGGAAAGCTTGTCAATCTCCGCGCGCTGGAGCAGAGCGATCTGAACGACACGCAGCGCTTCGTCAACGACTACGAAACCATGCGCGGCGCGATGAGCGGGATGCTCTACCCTTCCTCCCGGGAGGACGAGGCCCGCTGGGCCGCCGGCCAGAGCAGCTTCACCCACGGAGAATACCAGTTCGCCATCGAAACCCTCGGCTCCGGCATCCTGATCGGCCGCTGCGGCTTTATCAAGATCGACTGGAAAAACCGCCTGGGCGAGCTGGCCATCCTTATCGGGGAAAAATCCTTCCGGGGAAAGGGATACGGGACGGACGCCCTGCAGGTGCTGACCCACTTCGGCTTTTCCGAGCTCAACCTGCGCAAGCTGAAGGTTTCCGTGATGGACTTTAACCTGTCCGCCCTGCGCGCCTACGAAAAATGCGGCTTTGTCCGGGAAGGCGTCCTCAAAAAGGAAATCTACCGGGAAGGCGCTTACCATGACGTCATTCAGATGGCGCTCTTCAAAGAATCCGGAGAAAATTCATGACGTTCAGAAAATGGGAAAAATGGATCGGCTCCCTCCTGATCTTCGCGGTCTGCGCCCTGTTCTTTTCCCTGATCGCCCTGCTGATCGTAAAGCCCGGCGCGAAAACCTCCCCCGCCTCCGCGGCCTCCGCCGTCCAGGCGGAATTCCCGGACCCGGTTCCCTCCCTGTCCACCGGGAACGCCCGGGCCCTGTCCCAGCTTTTTTCCCTGCCGCTTCCGGCCGCACCGAGCCAGGCCTTCGAGGGGGAGATCCGTTCCGTTCCCTATGAGGGAAACACCGCCCTGCTGGTCACGATGGAATATCCCGCTTTCACGGTGTCCTGTGTCCAGCCCGCCCTGGCTTCCCCCCTGCTGCTTTCCCCCGGGCTCACGCCGGCCTCCGTCCGCATCGACGACCGGGACGGCTTTTCGATCCTTTCGATGCCCTCCATCTATCTGAAGGGCGAAAACAGGCACTGCTTCTGTTTTTCGGACGATTCCGCCGCTTACGCCGTCTATACCGACCGGACGGATCTGTCCAACCTGGTGGCTTTCGCTTCCTCCCTCCGCTGGGTCAACTGAGCGGGTTTTCCACAGCAAAGTGCGGATAAAGCCGTCCGCCGCCGCGGGCCGCTTTCTTCCTTTTCTCCGGCAATCCCCCGAAGAAAAGGCGTTTCGGCCTCAGGGACCTTTTCCCCAGGCCGGGAAAACACCGGCTGTGGATTCTGTGGATAACGGGGATTTTCGCACCGGCTTCTCCGGTCTGATCATCTGTTTTCCCGTTTCATAAATGAATAAACGAAAACAGATGGTCCGATAACAAACCACAATCAACAAATATCAGCTTTTTCTTGAATTTCATCTGGTTTTATGTCATAATATGTTGTGGATAAATCATCAATTTTCCACAGTTTTTTCCCTCCGCGTTTTCCTGTAAAACGCGGAAACCTGTACGTTTTCACCTTTTGTGCACAACTTGCCCAGGGTCTACTGCTACTACGTTATATATAATACCATAACCACTGTCAGGGTCCGGGAAGCCCCGTCTCGTTTTCCCGCCCAACGAAAGGATGAATCAAATGAAGTTTCACGTCAACATCAGCGAAATCAACTACGGCCTGGGCATGGTCACCCGCGCCATCGCTGTCCGTCCTGTCAAGCAGGCGTATGAGTGCGTCATGATGGAAAGCAATCCAAACGGCCTGCTGCTTACCTGCACGGACGGGGAAATCACCGTCAAAACCCAGATCGCCTCGGAAATCGCCGAAGACGGCGAAATCCTCCTGCCCGCCCGCCTGCTCAATGAGCTGATGCGCAGGCAGTCCGGCGGGGAGGCCGAAATCGATATCGACGACAGCGGCCGGGCCGTCATTCGGGCCAGCGGCAGCAAGACCAACATGATCGGTATGTCCACGGAGGATTTTCCCGTGATCTCGGACGTCACCGGCGGGAACGTGATCATCCTGACCTGCGGACAGCTTAAAACCGCCATCTCTCACGTGATGTTCGCCGTGTCCAACGACGAAAGCCACAAGGTGCTGACCGGCGTGCTGGTGGAGTGCGGCCGGACGGAAACCAGACTGGTGGGCCTGGACGGGTTCCGTCTTTCCCTGCAGTGCGTGGCGGCGGAAAACGAGGTGCAGGACGGTCAGGACGTGATCAAGGCCATCGTTCCTGGCCGGATCATGAACGAGCTTTCCAAAATGCTGCCGGACGATGATGAAAAGAAGGTTACCCTGACCTTCAACCAGACCCACATCATGATTTCCTTTGAGAACGTCAAGGTGTATACCTCCCTTCTGACCGGGGAATTCATCGATTACCGCCACGTCCTCCCGTCGGAGAGCAGCACGGTGGTCACGGTGGAAAAGACGCCGCTGCTGGAAGCGCTGGAGCGCTGCAGCCTGATGGCCCGGGAGGGGAAAAACAACCTGATCACCCTGGACATTCAGGAAAACGTCCTCTACATGAGCTCCCGCGCGGAACGCGGGGACGTTCGGGAGGAGCTTCCCGTGCTGACCCAGGGCAGCCCCCTGCGCATCTCCTTCAACGCGAATTACCTGATGGACGTCATCCGCAACGTGGAAGGCGACCGGATGCGGATGTGCTTCAAGACCAATATCTCCCCCTGCCTGGTGCTGCCGGAGGAAGGGAACCAGTTCAGCTACCTGGTGCTGCCGATCCGCACGTTCGACTGATCAAAAGCAGCGAGGTATTTGAATGAAAAAAAGCTTTCGGAAAATTTCCGCCGTCCTGCTCATCCTGGTGATGCTGCTGAGCGTCGCGGGAGGGGCGGCGGCCAAGAGCAAAAAGAAAAAGAATACGCCGACCCCGTCCCCGACGGTCTCCGCTTTTCCGCAGGACGCCTGGTCCAATGCGGACGACGTGTTCCTGCTGGACGATATGTCCCCGGACGCGAAAAAGCTGCTTCCGATCCCCTACGGGGAAAAGGTCGTGATCGTCGATCAGGAGCAGGACGAGCAGGGCCTTACCTGGTGCCTGATCGAGTATGAAGAAGAAATCGGCTTTGTCAGCCGGGATCAGCTGAGTGACGGCGAGGTTTCCAGAATCCTGGAGACCCCCTCCCCTTCCCCGGCGCCCGTCCCTCAGATCACCGTGACCGAGGACGGCCAGTATACCGACAAGGAACATGTGGCCGAATACCTCCGCCAGTTCCGCCGCCTGCCGGACAACTACATCACCAAGAGAGAGGCGCAGAACCTGGGCTGGGTCGCCAGTCGGGGCAACCTGTGGAAGGTAGCGCCGGGCAAGAGCATCGGCGGCGACCGCTTCAGGAATTACGAGGGCTCTCTTCCCTCCAAGAAGGGCCGCACCTGGTACGAGTGCGATATTGATTTTGACGGCGGCTACCGCAACGAAAAGCGGATCCTGTATTCCAGCGACGGGCTGATCTACTATACCGAGGACCACTATAACACCTTTGAGGACATCACCGAGCGGGAATGACCCGTCCGGACACATGAGGAAACGGAACATGTACGAAAATCACTGGGCCATCCTGGACGGGGCCGCCTTTCTGGACAAAAAGACCGCTCACGAGCTGATCAAAAAGGAGCTCTCCCTTCCTCCCTATTACGGCGGCAACCTGGACGCCCTCTACGACTGCCTGACGGAGATGGGACCAACGGAGATCGACCTGTTTTCCTGCGCCATGATCCGGCGGAACCTGGACGCCTATGGAGACAAGCTCCTCCAGGTCTTTTCCGACGCCGCGGAGGCAAATCCTGATTTGACGCTGAAAATGTTTGATTGACCCTTGACAAATGTCCTGAATGCTTGTATAATAGCTCATGCAGTTTACGAACTGCATGTATTGGGGAATGGTGTAACGGCAGCACGGATGACTCTGACTCATTTAGTATAGGTTCAAATCCTATTTCCCCAGCCAGTCTGCCTCCATTGTCTAGAGGCCTAGGACGCCGCCCTCTCAAGGCGGAAACATGGGTTCGAATCCCATTGGAGGTGCCAGAGACACTTGCTTATACGGCAGGTGTTTTTTTTATTGTCTTTACACCTGCATAGGTTGATGTTATAATGGATGCAACAAAACTGAAAAGGAGGGTTTCCCATGATCCGAACCGACATCGTGAAACTGACTGTCATTGAAGCGGTAGCGTTCCGTCAAAAGCTCATGGCAGGCGGCGCCGGAGTCACGGTACTCCGCTACGACACGGCCCAGCCCGGTATCGCGTCCATCAGCAAAACGTCCGGCCAGGCGATTCCCGCCGCCAATACGCCCGCGGACAAGTATCCGCCGGAGGTATTCAACGAAGCGATCCGGCTGACCTTCGGCATGCCGTACAAAAAGCGCGGCAATGTCAAGCTGACCAAGGAAACAGTGGAAGAAGTCGCGCCCGAACCTGCGGAAGAAGTGACCGAAGAAGAGGTCGTGATCGACAGCCGGGAATATCAGAAGCTGGTCGATTACTATACCGACAAGAACGGGAAGCTCTCCTATGAACTGCTCAACAAGGACCTGATCAAATTCGCCCACGCCAGCAAAACGGTCCGCGGTATGTTGGACGAAGGGGAATCCGTCAAAAAGATCCGCACCTATATCGTCTGCAGCAAATTCCGCTCCGTGATCGGCAACCGGAAGCTGACAGAGGCGCAGGTCCTGAAAATGGCGGAGCTGCTGGATGAGGTCAGCCCGAAGTCCGTCTTCAAGACCCTGGACGCCGAGCTGCGTAAAATGAGCGCGGGCAAAAAGAAATAAAACAATGGTTCATTGGTTCTATTAAAATGAAAAAGAAGGGACTGCCTTTTCAAGAGACAGTCCCTTCTGACTGGTAATCCATTTTCGGTTTATTTCTCTTCCGAAACCGCTTCCTCATCCCCTGCGCCCAGCGGGATGGCCTGGGCTTCCGGCAGGCTGACCGGGCGGTTCAGGATCTTCATGAACTCTTCGCCGGTGATGGTCTCGCGGTCCAGGAGGTAAGCGGCCAGCTCGTCCAGCTTCTGGCGGTTGTCCCGCAGGATGGACAGGGCCTTTTCATGGGCTTCGCGGATGGTCTGATTGACCTCCTGGTCGATCAGAGCGGAGGTGTCCGGGCTGCAGGCCAGGGAGGTATCCCCGCCCAGGTACTGGCCGTTCACCGTTTCCAGGGCCACCATGTCAAAGTGCCTGGACATGCCGAAGCGGGTGATCATGGCCCGGGCCAAGCGGGTGGCTTTCTCGATGTCGTTGGATGCGCCGGAGGTGACGGAGCCGAAGACGATCTCTTCGGCGGACCGGCCGCCGGTCAGGGTGGTCAGCTGGATCATCGCTTCCTCCCGGGAGAGGAGGACCTTTTCACCCTCGTCCACCTGCATGGTGTAGCCCAGGGCGCCGGAGGTACGGGGGATGATGGTGATCTTCGTCACCGGGGCGGCGTTCTTCTGCCGGGCCGCCACCAGGGCGTGGCCGATCTCATGGTAGGCGATGATCTTCTTTTCCTTTTCGGAAATGACGGCGTTCTTTCTCTGGGTGCCGGCGATGACGGTTTCTACGCTCTCCATCAGGTCCTCCTGACGGACGGCGTCCCTGCCTTCGCGAACGGCCCGCAGGGCGGCCTCGTTGATGATGTTGGCCAGGTCCGCGCCGGAGGCCCCGGAGGTCGCCCGGGCGATGGCGTTCATGTCGATCTTGTCGGCGAAGCGGACGTCCCGGGCGTGCACGTTCAAAATGGCCTCGCGGCCGCGCAGGTCAGGCAGCTCCACCGGGATGCGCCGGTCGAAGCGGCCGGGCCGCAGCAGGGCCGGGTCCAGGATCTCGGGCCGGTTGGTGGCGGCCAGGATGACGACGCCCTTGGTGCCGTCAAAGCCGTCCATTTCGGCCAGGAGCTGGTTCAGGGTCTGCTCCCTTTCGTCGTTGCCGCCGGAGATTCCCGCGCCTGTATCGCGGCGCTTGCCGATGGTATCGATCTCGTCGATGAACACGATGCAGGGTGCCTTTTCCGTCGCCTGCTTGAACAGGTCGCGGACCTTGGCCGCGCCCATGCCGACGAACATTTCCACAAACTCAGAGCCGCTGATGGAGAAGAAGGGCACCTTCGCTTCCCCGGCGACGGCCTTGGCCAGCAGGGTTTTGCCGGTGCCGGGAGGGCCCACCAGCAGGGCGCCTTTGGGGAGCTTCGCGCCGATGGCCCTGTATTTGCCCGTGTCGTGCAGGAAGGAGACGATCTCCGTCAGGGCGTCCTTGGCTTCGTCCTGGCCGGCCACGTCGGCAAAGGTCTTCCCGGTTTCGGACTCGATGTAGATCTTCGCGTTGGCCTTGCCCAGGGACAGGACGTTCTGTCCGCCCGCCCCGTTCATCATCTTGGGCAGGAGGATCTGCCCCAGCAGCAGGAAGAGGAGGATCGGCAAGAACCAGCTCAGCAGGAAGGCCAGGAGGGGGCTGGTCTGGGTCGGGATCTGCACGGAGATTTCCGCGCCGGACTCCCGGAGCTTGGAAAGCAGGGCCTCGTCGTTCGGCCAAATATTGGCCTCGTACAGCTTTTTCTCCTTCGTCTCGCTGTTTTCGGTCATGAACTGGAGGGTCCGGTTGTCCTCGCTCAGGGAGATGGTCGTCATCTTCTCCGTGGCCGAAGGCTTCTCCAGCATTTCCAGAAGCTTGGTGTAGGAGATTTCCTGGACCGGCAGGTTCCACAGCCTCGGGAATAAAAACGCGTTGGACAGAAACAGGATGACCGTCACCGAAACCAGATAGATGACGACTGGCTTCCATCTCTTGTCAGGCTTGTTCATATTCAAATCATTCACCTTCCATCTATACAAGATGTATTGTCGCAAGGGGGTCTTGCGACCCCCCTGCGGAACCCCCCAACGGATTTGCCTCTCGCGTCTGCGACGCTCCCGGGCGGCAAATCCGCAAGGAATGTATTTTTGCTCCGCAGAAGTGAAGTGGGCTTCGTTTTTCCAAGTATCATTCTGCTGCGCAAAAATACTCCTCGCGGCGTACATGC
>OCVV012889671.1_pt1 | contig 29767 bp, 21 predicted proteins | sample 1539721 | NCBI WGS metagenome assembly OCVV01 (sample SAMN02144230, study PRJEB22623) | gut metagenome | biome: sheep rumen | host: Ovis aries | place: New Zealand | reverse complement strand
TTTTGCCATAAGGATTTGTTTGATTTGCTTAAGATTTGATAGATTTCTCGCCGTAGGCGACTCAAAAAGATGATTCGCTGAATAGTTACGAAATAGGCTAAATGTACTAAATTTTAAAAATTTTGCCGATTTTGCTAATTTCTTTAGGAGACTTTTTCTCTTTTCACTCTTCTCTCTTCACGGCATTATGTGCCAAGAGCGGTGAAGATGAGTTGGAAGAATTCTCCCAAGAGAAAGCTGATGGCGTTGCAAAGTAAACTATAAATAAAGGATTGTGCAAGATTTTTGGTGAAAAAATAATAGCACAGTGCTTCGGTGAGGACGACGAGGGCTTCGCCGATGATGACGGTGGTGTCGGTGTAAGAGACGAAAAACAGGTAGTAGTTGAGCGACACGTTGGTGAGGATGTTGATGATGATGGATGCCAAGAGGATGTTCTTCCTTCTTTCTCCCAACTGGAGCAGGACGAGGAGTTCGATGAGGATGGTGGAGAGCAATGCCCAGAGCATGATGGCGCTGGTGGATGTGAGCCATCCTGTCTGTGTGGCGGAAAAGGACACCGTGCTGACGGAGAGCAGATAGCCAGGCATGAGTGCTGCGGCGAGGATGCCGAAGGCGAGCCCTTCTTTCCCTGGCAGCACACGGCTGGCGAGATGGAGCGTGATGGGCATGGTGAGGTTGATGGTGAAAAGACCGAACAGCAGGACGGACCAATGGGTGCGGAGGTTCATCAGGCAGATGAACACGACGAAGAGGATGGCTGTCATGCTCTTGAGGATGCCGACGTGTTTTGCTATCCATCCTCCTGCCATTTTTCCCAACATGCAGAGGGCTCCGAGCATCAGGATGGTGCTGCTGGTCTTGCTGATGCCCGAGGAAAAGGCTTCGCTGATGTAGGAACGGAACATGACAAAGAGGAAGAGGAGGACGAGTGTCGCCACGGTGGCGGTGGTGGTTGATTTCAAGTGGATTTGCTGGAAGAATGTCGTGGAAGAACCCTGCACTTCGGGTGTGTCACGCATGGTGAAGAGGGAGAGGATGCTGATGGAGAGGAGATAGACGTAGAGCAGTGTCCAGGAATAGAACACCATGCTGACTGCCAAGCCCATAGCTCCCGTGGAGACGAACACGCCCAATGCCCGCATGTCGTTTGCCGACGTGGTTGCCACTTGCTTGCCTCCCCACACGTGGAAGAACGAATTGCCAACACCCAGCAGCGTGGCAATCAGCACCATGCTGACGAGCGACACGCCTTGCGAACCCGTGGCGATGGTGAAGGTGGTGGCGAGGACGGCGAGAAAGAAGCAGAGGATGGACATGAAGAGCATCTGGTGCTTGTGCTTCATGCCGTCCACCCAGTGACCCGTGAGAGGCTGGGTGAGGAAGGCAAGCAGGTTGTAGGTGATGAAGATGCCGATGAGTCCTGCCGTGGATGACGGAGGAATCAGCAGGTAGAGGCAGCAGAGGCAGAGTCCATCGACGAGGAAATGGAGGATGGCGCAGATGGTGTGTTGCACGAGGTGCTGCACGTGGAGTATGTTGGGAATGTTGTTTCTCATTCGTCTGTATGCTTGTTTTTCTTCTTTCGGTTTTCAATCTCGCGAGGGTGGTGGTTGAGGATTTCCTCGCGCAGACGGTGGGTGTCGGTGTGCAGGTAGATTTCGGTTGTTCCGATGGATTCGTGTCCCAGCATGGCTTGGATGGCTCGCAGGTTGGCGCCGCCTTCGAGCAGGCTGGTGGCAAAACTGTGGCGGAAGGTGTGTGGACTGACGGTTTTCTGTATGCCTGCTTCTTCGACGAGTTGCTTGATGAAGTGGAACACCATGATGCGCGAGATTTTGGTCTTTCGTTTCGACAGGAATACGTAGTCTTCGTGTCCAGGCTTGATGTCGCGGATGGCATTGCGGTCGATGAAGTAGAGCTGGAGTTCGTGGATGGCTTTGCGCGAGATGGGCACGAGCCGCTGCTTGGAGCCTTTTCCTTCCACGCGGATGAATTCGTCGTCGAGATAGAGGTCGGAGAGCTTGAGCGAGCAGAGTTCGCTGACGCGCAGTCCACAGGAGAAGAGCACTTCGACGATGGCTTTGTTGCGCTGTCCTTCGGGCTTGGAGAGGTCGATGCAGGCAATGACTTTGTCCACTTCCTCCACTGTGAGCACGTCGGGCAGATGTTGTGGTTTCTTCGGGAAATCGAGTAATTCCATCGGGTCGGTGTCGATGGTGTCTGACAGGACGAGGAAGTGGTAGAAACTGTGGACACCTGCCAGGATGCGTGCGAGGGAAGTGGGCTGGATGCCAATGTCGATGAGTGCGGCAGAGAAGTGGTGGAAGACATCGATGGATGGTGAAAAAATGTCGATGGATTCGCCATTTTTTGCCTCATTCTCTTCGTTGACAAAGGAGATGAACTTGTCGAGGTCGCGCATGTAGGCAGCAATGGTGTTGTCGGAAAAACCTTTTTCCAACTTCAGGTACTGGTAGTAGCGTCGTTGCAATCGAGTCAAGTCCATGATGATTAAATCCTTGAAAATTAGTGCAAAGATGAGAAATTTCGGGCGATAAAGCAGAGCAAAAAGGTTAAAAAATAGGAGCAGAAAGTGAAAAAATGAAAATTAAGAGATTTTGCAGGGAATAATCCGAATAAAAGAAGTATCTTTGCAGTTTAAAATGAACAAATAGACTGCAAAAACTCTATCAATGAAGAAGATTCTGATTCTGAATGGCCCCAACCTGAACCTCTTGGGCAAGCGCGAACCTGGCATCTATGGTGCCCGTGGCTTTGAGGATTATTACGAAGAACTCAAGGCTCGCTATGCAGGACGGGTGGAGCTGGACTACTACCAGTCGAACATTGAGGGCGAACTCATCAACAAGATTCACGAGGTGGGCTTTTCGTGGGATGGAATCGTGCTGAACGCCGGTGCCTACACGCACACGAGCCTTGCGCTGCAAGATGCCATTCGCGGAGTGAACACGCCTGTCGTTGAGGTACACATCTCGAATGTCCACAAGCGTGAGGAGTTTCGCCACAAGTCCATGATTTCCTGTGCCTGCGTGGGTGTGATTTGTGGATTCGGGCTGGATTCGTACAGGTTAGGAATTGAAGCACTGTTGGCTTAGTCTGAAAATGGATAATAAGAAAACGGTTAAATCGTCGGTTGGTGCAAATGATTCCCTTTCCGAGAAGGCTTGGGAAGCGGAGGACTTGGGGGTTGCCATCGATGATTATATCATTGACCACATCGACAAGGAGAGCGACTATCTGCATCGGCTCTATCGTGCCACGCATTTGCACCTGCTGTATGGACGAATGGCAAGTGGACATTTGCAGGGCCGACTGCTGAAGATGTTTGTGACGATGATTCGTCCGAAGACGATTCTTGAGCTGGGCACTTACAGCGGATATAGTGGCTTGTGCCTTGCCGAAGGACTCGAAGAAGGTGGTATGCTCCACACGGTGGAAGTGAACGATGAACAGGAGGACTTCACCCTGCCTTGGTTCCAAGGTTCTCCATACGCTGACCGAATACAGATGCACATCGGTGATGCGATGGAGGTGGTGCCACGGCTCGGACTGAAGTTCGACATGGTGTTCATCGATGCCGACAAGCGTCGCTACAAGGATTACTACGACATGGTGTTCCCGTATGTGAATCCTGGTGGCTACATCATTGCCGACAACACACTCTGGGATGGTCATGTGCTTGAAAAGCCTCCCGTGCGGGACCCGCAGACGCGCGGCATCATGGAGTTCAACGACTTCGTGGCTAAGGACGAACGCGTGGAAAAGGTGATTCTGCCACTGCGAGACGGACTGAGCATCATTAGAGTGAAAAGTGAAAAATGACAAGTGAAAAATGGCTTCGGCATAACCGAAGCTTACAAGAAAACGAAGAAACAATTAAAACTTAACAATGGAAACAACAAGACAGAATAAAATTGCTCGGTTGATTCAGAAGGACTTGAGCACGATTTTCCAGGAAGAGACACGCAAGACGCACGGACTGCTGGTGACGGTGAGTGTGGTGCGCGTAAGCCCCGACCTCAGTGTGGCAAAGGCTTACCTGAGTGTCTTCCCTTCGGATCGTGCTGCGGAAATTCTGAAAAACGTGAACGAGCAGTCGAGTGCCATCCGCTACAAGCTGGGCACGCTCGAACGTCATCAACTTCGCATCATCCCTGAGCTGAAGTTCTTCCTCGACGATTCGCTCGACTACATCGAGAACATCGACAATCTGCTGAAATAATAAATGGCTTTTCCGTTCTACATAGCCAAGCGTTATCTCGTTTCGAAGAAGTCGCACACTGCCATCAACATCATCTCGGGCATCTCCGTGTGTGGTGTTGCCATTGCTGCTGCTGCGATGGTCTGCATCCTGTCTGTGTTCAACGGATTCGAGGACATGGTGGCTCGCCTCTTCACGGCTTTCGACCCTCAGCTGAAGGTGGTGCCCGTGGAGGGTAAGTACATGGCTGCCGACGAACCCGAACTGGAGGAACTGAAGAAGAATCCGAAGATTGCCATCTATAGCGAGACGGTGGAGGACAATGCCTTGCTCACCGTGAACAATCGGCAGATGATGGCTACCATCAAGGGTGTGGACGACAATTTCCTGCGCCTGATTGACGAGGATGCCATTCGCTACGGCGATGGGGCATTCCAACTGCGTGCCGACATCATCGACTATGGAGTGCTGGGTGTCAATCTGCTGGCTGCGTTGGGGCTGAGTACCGACTTCCCGCCTATTCAGGTGTATGCACCGCGCAAAGGCGAACGCATCGACCTCAACAACCCTTCGGGCAGTTTCAACCACGAGGAACTCTATTCGCCACAGGTGGCTTTCAACGTGCGACAGGGCAAGTACGACAACAGTTATGCCATCACCAACATCGGTTTTGCTCGCCGACTGTTCGAACGGCAAGGCTACGTGACGGGGGTGGAACTGGCTCTGCAAGGAGGAACGAACATCGAGAAGGCGAAGAAGGAATTCCAAGAGCAGTTAGGGGACCGCTACAAGGTGATGGACCGCTACGAACAGCAGGAGGATTCGTTCCGCATCATGAAGGTGGAGAAACTGATTTCCTACATCTTCCTCACGTTCATCCTGCTCATTGCCTGCTTCAACATCATCGGTTCGCTCTCCATGCTGATTATCGACAAGCGCCAGGACTCCATCACCCTGCGCAACCTCGGTGCGTCGGACCGCCAGATTGCTGACATCTTCATGCTGGAAGGCAGACTCATTTCCTTGGTGGGTGCCGTGGTGGGCATCTTGTTCGGCTTGGCTCTTTGTCTCGTTCAGCAGCACTTCGGACTCATCAAGTTTGGCCGTTCGGCTGGCAATTACATCATCGATGTCTATCCCGTGAGTGTCCACGCCACCGACATCTTGCTGATATTCGTCACGGTGCTCGTGGTGGGTTTTGTATCGGTGTGGTATCCAGTGAAGTATTTCAGCCGAAAATACACGAAAGAATAAAATTACTGTTAGAATTAAAATAATCAAGCAAAATGAAAAAAATCACATTCAGTACATTCGTACTCGTTGCAGCGGCTGCCTCGTTCAGCTCCTGCTCCAAGATGAAATTCACTTCCGACAACTTCACCGTTACTCCAACCCCGCTGGAATACGTAGCTGGAGAAGTGCCAGCCACCATTAGTGCCAACATTCCTTCGAAGGTGATGAAGAAAAAAGCTATCGTCACTTGCACTCCAGTTCTCCGTTGGGAAGGAGGCGAGGCTGTGGGTAGTTCTGCCACGCTGCAGGGTGAGAAGGTGGAAGCCAACAACCAGATTATCAGTTACAAGAACGGTGGTCATGCCACACTTCGCACCGTGTTCCCTTTCCAAGAGCAGATGGCAGCCAGCGACCTCTACATGACTTTCTCTGCCAAGAAAGGCAACAAGACGATTAAGATTCCTGACGTGAAGATTGGCTACGGCACGAACTGCACAGCTGCTTTGGTTTCTCGCACGGTGTCGAGCGCAAACAAGGCAATTGCTCCCGACAATTTCCAGCGTGTCATCTCGCAGAAGCAGGCTGCCACCATCAAGTTCCTGATTGGTCAGGCAAACTTGCGCGGCAGCGAGTTGAACAGTTCGAATATCAAGGACTTTATCAAGACGCTCCGCAACATCAAGAGCGACGAGCAGAGTCTGGTACTCAACAATGTTGATGTGAGTGCATACGCATCGCCCGATGGTGGCTACAACTTCAACGAAAAGTTGGCAGAGCGTCGCGGAAACGTGTCGGAAAACTACGTGAAGCAGCAGCTGAAGAACACGAAACTCTCGACGGATGTAGATATGAAATACACCGCTGAGGACTGGGAAGGCTTCCAGGAACTCGTGAGTCAGTCGAACTTGCAGGACAAGGACCTCATCCTTCGTGTCCTCTCCATGTATCAGGACCCTGAGCAGCGTGAACGCGAAATTCGCAACGTGGCTACAGTCTATACAGAACTCGCTACAGCTGTGCTTCCAGAACTCCGTCGTGCCCGCATGACCATCAACTACGATGTCATTGGCCGCAGCGACGAGCAGATTCTTTCGGTCTATCAGTCGGATGCCTCGAAGCTTTCCGTGGAGGAATTGCTTTATGCTTCCCAGCTCTTGGCTGAAAACAACACCCAGCGCGAGGCAATGCTGAAAAAGACGATGGAACTCTATCCAAACGACTATCGCGCTTACAACAATTTGGCAGCTATGGCTATGCAGCAGGGCGACAACGACAAGGCTCAGAACTTCCTCCGCCAGTCGTTGGCTCACAATTCGTCGGCTCCAGAGGCAAACGTCAACCTGGGCTTGATGGCATTGGAGGCTGGCAACGTGAAGGATGCCGAAGTTTATCTGGCAAAGGGTACGGGTGCTAACAACCTCAATGAGGCTCTCGGCAACCTCTACATCGCTCAAGGCAAGTACAACAACGCATCGCTCCTGCTCGAAAAGGTGCCAACCAACAGCACACTGCTCTCACAGATTCTTTCGCAGGACTATGCAATGGCAAAGAAGACTTCTGCTGCCATTCAGAATGCTGATGCCACTACCAACTATCTTCGTGCCCTGATCGGAGCTCGCATGAACGACGAGACACTCATCACGCAGAGTCTGGCAGACGTGGCAAAGCTCGACCCATCGTTGGCACGTCACGCACTCAGCGACCTTGAGTTCGCTAAATACAAGACTCTTATTTCTGCGCTGCTGAAATAATTAAAGACCCACCCCATACCCTCCCTGTTGGGAGGGAGTGGATACTCAAGCAATGAGAAAAACATTCTCTTGATGAATAATTAAAGAAGGAGATATGAAATATAAATTATTGGCAAACATATTGAGCAGAGTAACCACTCCCTCCCTCACAAGGAGGGTAGGGGGAGGGTCTATTTTTTTTCTTCTCCTTCTTTTTTTCATTTCTTGTGGCCCTCGTGAAAATGCCTTTCGCATCGAAGGCAAGTTGAAAGGCTTGCAGGGAGGAGAACTCTATATCTACAATCTTGATGTTCACAACGCACGTTTCGATACCATTCAGGTGAAAGAAAGCTCTTTCATCTACAACAGCGAGTGCGACCGCACCTCGCCATTCGTCTTGGTCTATCCCAACGGCACAGAGCACGTCATCTTCGTCTCCCCAGCCTCTGCCATCGAATACGAAGCCACGGCAAGTAATCTGAGCAACTACAAGGTGAAGGGAACAGAAGAAAACAAGTTGCTCAACGAATTTCGCGACAACATTGCCAAGAAGAATGATGAAAAAGTGCAGGACGAGGCAAGACAGTTTATCCTTTCCCACAAGGACTCACCCGTTGCCGTCTATCTTTTTCAGCGCTACTACCTTCAGAACGAGAACATACCCGAGGAGGACATCCGCAGCATCCTCAAGGAACTCAGAGCTGTGCAGCCTGGCGACCACGACCTGATGGAAGCGGAGGGAAGCCTCAAGACCATTGCCAATGGACGTGTAGGCACAAAACTCCCTGCCATCACCTTGACCACCAAGCAAGGCAAGAAAGTTGAACTCAACAAGTTGCAGAAGAAATACACGCTCATCGCTTTCTGGGCAAGCTGGATGCCTAACCAATGGCAGTTCACGGACCGCTTGCGCAACATTGCTCGACAAGAACCACGCTACGATGCTCCTGTGCGCAGCGATTTGCAAGTCGTTTCCGTCAGTCTCGACACCGAAATCTACAAATGGGAAGGATTCGTCAATGTGGATTCCATGATTATCAGTCATGTATGCGATGGACAGGCTTTCGACTCACCGGCTGTGTCCAAATTGGGCATTCGCAGACTTCCAGCCTACGTGCTGGCGGACAAGGAATCCAAAATCGTGGCTCGCGGGTTTAGCATCGACAAGATGCAGGAGGACATCGACAAATTAAAATGAAGAATTATAGAAAAATTAGAAATGAGGAGTTAGGAGTTAGAAATTAATTTCACATTCCAAATTTCTAATTCCAAATTATAAATTGAAGTTCTTCATTACCTATCAACTATCACCTACAAGTTTTAATGCCATGTTAGCCACTATACAATCTGCTGCCCTCAATGGGCTGAATGCTTTTCCCGTCACCATCGAAGTCAACTCACACGAAGCATCCGAAGGAGGTGCTCGCTTCACGATTGTCGGACTGCCCGACAGTGCTGTGAAGGAGAGTAGTGAGCGAGTGCAAGCAGCCATACGCGAAAACGGATTCCAATATCAGATGCGCTCCACCGTCGTGAACCTCTCTCCTGCCGACATGCGCAAAGAGGGCTCAGGCTTCGACCTCCCCATTGCTATCGCTTTCCTCCTGAGTCTCGGACATGTCCATGCCGACCAAATCGACCTTCAGCGATATATGTTCGTGGGTGAATTGGGACTGGGCGGACAAGTGCTTCCCGTGCGAGGTGCGCTTCCTATTGCTATCAAGGCGCGAGAACTGAAATACGAAGCACTCATCGTTCCCGAAGAAAACGCACGAGAAGCAGCGGTGGTGAACAATCTGAAAGTGTATGGCGTGAAGCATTTGCAGGATGTGATTGGACTCTTGCAAGGCTCTTCCGCACTTCTCCCAACCGTTGTGAATACTCGCGAAGAATTTTATGCAGCGCAACAAGATTTCCCTTACGACTTCTCGGAAGTGAAGGGACAAGAGAATGTGAAGCGCGCATTCGAAGTGGCAGCAGCTGGAGGACACAACATCATTCTCATCGGCTCGCCTGGTTGTGGAAAGTCGATGATGGCAAAGCGATTGCCCAGCATTCTTCCTCCTCTTTCCCTGCAAGAATCACTCGAAACCACACAGATTCACAGCATCGCAGGACAACTGAACCGCGACTCCACTCTCATCAGTCAGCGACCTTTCCGCACGCCGCATCATACGGTGTCCGATGTCGGTCTTGCTGGAGGAACGCGCCAAGCACGACCAGGCGAAGTCTCCTTGGCACACAACGGAGTCCTCTTTCTCGACGAACTGACAGAATTCAACCGAGCTGCCTTGGAAATCCTCCGACAACCGTTGGAAGACCGCAAAATCACCATCACTCGGGCACAATACTCCGTGGAGTATCCTTGTTCCTTCATGCTCGTGGCATCCATGAATCCATGTCCTTGTGGCTACTATGGCGACCCTCTCCACAAGTGTGTCTGCACCCCAGGCCAAATCAGCCGTTATCTCTCAAAAATCAGCGGTCCGCTTCTCGACCGCATCGACATTCACATTGAAATGCAAGCCGTGCCGTTTTCCGAACTTTCACAGATGCAGCCTGGAGAACCCTCAGCCACAATCCGTGAGCGAGTTGTTGCTGCTCGCAAGATTCAAGAAGAGCGATTCAAACCTTTCAAAGGCATCCACTGCAATGCCCAGATGTCTGAGCGCATGATACATCAGTATGCCGAACTGGATTCCTCCTCAATGGACATGCTCCGCATGGCGATGGAACGACTCTCCCTTTCAGCCCGTGCCTACAGCCGCATCCTCAAAGTTGCCCGCACCATCGCCGACCTCGAACATTGTGAGAAAGTCCAAAGCTCCCACATCGCCGAAGCCATCGGTTACCGAAACCTCGATAGAGGAGATTGGGCAGAGAGGGGAATATGAGATAATAGTGAATTAGAGCATAATATATAAAGGATATGGACGAACAACAAAATATCATCATTTACCGCACAACAGATGGTCGAGCATCGGTTGCACTCTATGCTAAAGATGGCAAGATATGGTTGAACCAGCAACAGATGGCAGAACTTTTTGCCACCTCGAAGCAAACTATCAGCTATCACATTGTTAACATACTGAAAGAGAAAGAGTTGAAAGATGATTCAGTTGTCAAAGAATATTTGACAACTGCCGCTGATGGCAAAAACTACAACGTGGTTTTTTACTCCTTGGAGATGATTATCGCTGTGGGTTATCGTGTGCGAGGATTGCGTGGCACACAATTCCGCCAATGGGCAACAGAGCATCTTACAGAATACCTTGTAAAAGGATTTACAATGGATGACGAACGGTTGAAGAATTCTGATGGAAGACCAGACTATTTTGATGAGTTGTTGGCTCGCATTCGTGATATTCGTGCTTCAGAAAAGCGCTTCTACCAGAAAGTGCGAGACTTATTCAAACTCAGTAGCGATTATGACAAAACAGACAAAGCCACTCAGATGTTCTTTGCGGAAACACAGAACAAACTGCTATATGCCGTTACTCATCAAACGGCAGCAGAACTAATAGTAGCTCGTGCAGATGCTAACCAGCCTAACATGGGGCTAACTACATGGAAAGGTAGTATAGTCCGAAAAGGGGATATCATCATTGCCAAGAACTATCTTCATGACAATGAGATAGATTCTCTAAACCGACTTGTTGACATCTTCATCACCAGTGCAGAAGAACGTGTAAAAGGACGCAAGGACTTGACGCTTGACTATTGGCGTAAGAATGTTGACAACCTGCTGACGTTCCAAGAAAAGGATATCTTGCAGGGTAAAGGCTCTATCTCCAATGCTGAAGCAGAAGAAATAGTTCGTGGTGTTTATGACGCTTTCAATGCCAAACGAAAGCGAATCGATGCTCAAGCTGCCGATGCTGAGGACATCAAGATGCTGGAAGATTTGGAGAGGAGCATAAGAAATAAGAACAGGGATGACGAAACCACAAACTCGTAATTCCATATTTCTATGCTCATGAAATTCGCAAAGCATAAAGAAAATGTTCAATTCTTTTGATGGATTGGACATTTTCTTTTATTTTTGCACATTAGAAACAAAAATATCGCAACACCATGAACTCAAAATTCAAATCCTTGTTGCAGTTGTTGTTGCAGAGTCCGCGCAGGTTTACTGTGGAGGCGGCTTTGGGAGTCGTCTTCTTTTTGATGGCTACTTGCGAGGTGGAGCGTGTTGGGGAAGGCCATGTGTTTGATGACATTCTCTGGTTCTTTGTTCCGCTGGTTGTGCTCAGTTTCTGGTTGCAACGGGTCAACAAGTGGGCTTATTATGCTTCGTTCTTTTTGTTCCTGCCTTTGATGGCTCTTGACCTCAAGCCGTTCCTTTGGACGTATGGTTTCGCCTTCACTTACATTTTGGCAGCCATCTTGTTGGTGGTTGGCAATCGGCGAATGGACAACCGTTCCTTCTCTGCCCATGCGCTTCATGTTGTCATGCAGTTGTTCTTCGGAATGCTTGTCATGGGCATTCTCACCCTTGCTGTCATTGCCATCATTGCCTCGTTCTGCTATATTTTTGGCATCTTTTCCGCTGAGCACATCTATGAGCATGTCTGTCAATTCATTTGGTTCATACTGGCTCCGCAGGTGTGTTTCACCTTCATTCGTCAGGACGAGGACGAGGCAAGAGAACCAGCCAAGGTGCTCAAGTTGATTCTCAACTATATTCTTTCGCCAGCCATCGTTGTCTATACTGTCATCCTGTATGTGTATTTCATCACGATTGCCTTGAAATGGGATTTGCCCAAGGGCGGTGTGGCAGGGATGGTCATGGGGTTTGTCACCACGGCTCTCGTTGGTTATATGGCGCAATCCACTCTGAGGAAACGCTATTTCGATTGGTTCTATCGCCACTTCACTCTCATAGCCATTCCTCCGCTCATCATGTACTGGATTGGCTCCATCTATCGCATCCGTCTTTATGGCTTCACTGAGAGTCGCTTCTATCTCATGGTGGCTGGTGTGCTGATGACGCTCTTTGTGCTGATGCTGTATTGGAGGCGGACTCGTCGGTTCCAGCTCATGGCGGTGATTTTTGGTGCTGCCATCATGCTTTTCAGCTATATTCCTGGCATTTCTGCCCGAAGCATTGGACTGAGGAGCCAAAGGCTGCGGTTGGAAAAAATCATCGATGAACTGAGGCTGAACGATGCCAAGACGGGCAAACTGACAAGTGAGATTGACATGAGAACCATCAGGCAGGACAGTCTGTTGTGTGGAAAATATAGGGAAGTCAGCAATGTCATCCGTTATGTTCGCGATGGTATCGGGCATGATGAGTTCGATAAGCAGTATGGCGAGTGGCAATACTCTGAATACGATTTCTTCTATAATCGTCCCCAATGGAATGAGCATTGGTTTTATAGGAAGAAGCCAGTGGAATTGGGAGATTATACGACCATGCTCTTTTCGGAGAGTGAATACCCATACGTTCTTAAAGGTGGGAAAATCACGTTCTCGAAGAAAAGCGCTCATCCTGTGCTGGAATATCCTGTCGATTCCATCATCAGACGTGACAGCACGCTCTTGCATCATCCTGAAAGGCTGTTTACTTACCGCAACGACTCCATCATGCTGGTGTTGGAAGGCATTTGCATAAAAGGCTCAAAAGTTACGTTCTTAGGTGGTTACAAACTGTTCAAGAAAAGCGTGAAAATAAAGCCTCACCCCCAACCCCTCTCCAAAGGGCGAGGGGAGTAGAATGAGAGATAAAAGTTATAAATGCCATCCGGTTTGTTTACGAAATTTTTAACTTTTCACTCTTATCGCTTCACACTTCACGTCAAAACTCAAAAACTCAAAAACTTAAAAACTTAATTATGATGATGAAAATGATTACATCTTTTGTGTTGTTGCTAATCATGGCATTGGCAACTCCGCTGCAAGCACAAAATCCTGTTGAAGTGATGACAGGAGGCAAGGCTGCCATCGCAAAGGGCAAGTCTGCAAGAGTGAAGAACAAGCTTACGAAAGCACAGGACGGAAAGTCTGTCTGGGGAAAGGGCCAGTTGCGGACCGTTTCCTTCGGTAGCTACAACTCGACTTCTCTGAAGTCTGACGCTCGGAAGGTGAAGCGTGCGGCTTCGGAAGTGAAGGACGCACACGGCATTATCACACAGCCTGCCGAGGGCGTTCATCGTTTCTACAGTCGTACTGGCGTGTCTTACTACCCCGTTGAGGGTGGCATGGCTGAACAGGATCAATACGATGCTGTGGAAATCGTGGAATGTGCCGACGGCACGGTTTACGTGAAGAACATCATCTCGGCTGCCAGCTTGGGCACGTGGGTGAAGGGAACTCGCGCGGGTCGCTTCCTCACGATTCCTGCCAAGCAGCCTGTGTATTACAATGAGGATTATCAGGCAACGGTGAGCTTACGCTGGGGAATGCTGACTGCGGAAGGTGCAGTCGTGGCTGCCGACGACCATGCGGAGAGCTTCACCTTTGTGCTCAGTGGCGATGTCATCACGCTCCAGGGCACGAGCGCTGGTCAGGAGGGCGCGTCGGGCTACTTCATGGGTCTGTTCTGGGACGATGACGATGCCAGCTTGGGCTATGGCGATGCTGAGACCGTGTGGGAACTTCTTGACATTGTGGAAAAGGTGGATGAACTGCCTTACATGAACACGTTTGAGACGCTCGACGAGCAGTATTCTTTCAGCATTATCGATGCCAATAATGATGGCACGACATGGCGATACATCATGAACAGCGATGGCGACCACTATGGTCGTTATGAATGCGACAGCTACAATGCTGGCGACGACTGGTTGATTTCGCCTGCTATCAAGTTGGAGGCAGGACAGTTCTACCATGTGGCATTCGACACGCGCAGTGGCGGTTATGAAGAGCGCATCGAAATGAAGATGGGCAAGACTCGTTCGGCTGACGGCATGACGGAAACCGTGGTGGAACCAACGATTGTGAATTGGGAACCAAACCAGCCATTGGGGAGCCGTCGGGTTGTGGTGAGCGAATCGGGCTATTACTACTTTGGCATCCATGCCATCAGTGATGCGGATGTCTATCGTCTCTATGCCGATAACTTCATTGTGGAGGCGGTTCCGATGAACGCACCTGATGCCATTACTGACCTTCAGGCAACGGCTGTGGAGAACAAGCTGGAGGTGAACATCAGTTTCACGGCTCCAACGAAGAGCATCAAGGGCGACGACCTGAGTGGCAACATGACCATCGACCTCTTGCGCAATGGCGAGGTGGTTCACAGCTTTGAGAATGTGGCTCCAGGCGCTGCTGTTACGTATCTCGACAACAGCGAGGACTTGTGTATGCGCACTTATCGCTACCAGCTTGTTGCGCGCAACGACGATGGAGAAGGTGAGAAGAGTGCAGAGGTGAGTGTCTTCCTGTCTGTCATTATGGAAGTGCCTTATCTGGCAGACTTCAAGGAGGATGCTTCAACGCTTGAGAGCTTCGTCATTATCGACGCAAACGAAGATGGCAGAACTTGGTGTTATGACGAATACTACGGCACGGGCTATATCTACAGTAGCGACAACACTGGTGACGACTGGATGGTGACTCCAGGCATTCATCTCGTTGCTGGCAAGAACTATATGTTCGAGCTGAATGTCTTGTCATCGGGTGGTGATTACTATCCAGAGCGTTTCGAGGTGAAGATGGGCAAGGCTGCTACGGCTGAAGGCTTGGCACAGGAGCTGATTGCACCAACTGACTTGATGATTTCGGCTGACGAGGGTGAGGATTACGAGAAGGTGTTCACTGTTGCCGAGGATGGTGTATATTATATAGGTGTTCATGCCATCAGCGATGCCGATATGGACCACTTGATTATCAACCGCCTTTCCGTAGAGGATGGTCCTTCTGCCACTGCTCCTGTTGCTCCTCAATTCGAGGTCGTTGCTGATGCTGCTGGCGAACCAAAGGCTACTGTCACTTTCACTGCACCAGTTGAGGCTCTCAATGGCTCTGCACTGACTGCTAATCTCACGAAGATAGTTGTGCTGCGCGATGGTAAGGAAGTAGGTGAAGTGGATGATGTGGCTCCAGGCAGCGTGGGCAGCTATGTGGATGAGATGACTGCCGACGACATGGGATTCCATGTTTATCGTTTGGCTCCTTACAATGCTGATGGCATTGGCGTGAAGAGCGAGAAGAAGTCTGTGTTCGTGGGTGTTGACGTTCCTTTGGCTGTTGAGAATCTTGTGGCAACCGACAACAAGACTTCTGTGAGCCTTGCGTGGAGCAAGGTGGGCGAGACAGGCAGCAACGAGCGCTATGTGAATCCAGCCAAGGTGGATTATCTTGTCTATGCAACCCAGTGGCAGGAAGGTTTCTTTGGTCCTGAACTGACATACGATGAAAGCGGTCTTATCGGAACGGTGACTGACCAGGACACTTACTCGTTCGACTTCGACACTCAGGGCAAGGAACAGGGTTATGAGTTCTGGGTGGTGACAGCCAAGAACGATGCTGGCGAAAGCGACGGCACTGTGACCGGTCTGCTGACAGGTGTGCCATACTCGCTGCCGCTGACTGAGGGCTTTGCCGACGGCTATACGCACTATTTCTGGAGCTATGACTTGGATGCCATGAACTTCACCCTGTCGAGCGATGACGACGGCAACGGTATTGTGCTGTTGTCCGACGAAGCAGGAACACATTCGTTCACTTCGGGTAAGCTCAACCTTCAGGGAGTGAATGAGCCAGTGCTTGCCTTCGACGTGATGGGAGCAGGAGTCGCTACAGTCAATGTGCTGGGAGCTGTGGATGGTGCAGAACCAGAAGAAATGGTATTGCAAGCTGACATTCCAGTGTCGAATGCAGAATACACCACGGTGGTTGTTCCGCTGTCAGCTTTGCAGAACAACGAAAACGCACGTTTCGGCATTTCGTTCGAAATCACGAATGTCTCTACCTTCGACTTCATTAGTGGTGAACTGACGGAAATGGGTGATGCACTTGCCATCGACAACATCCGTGTGGGTGAGAAGAGCATTGTGACTTCCATCGACCATGTTGCCAACAGTGTTGCAACTGCCGACCATTACTATGACCTCAATGGTCGCCAGCTGAAGAAAAACCAGTTGACCAAGGGCATCCACATTGTGAATGGCAGAAAAACGATGGTGAAGTAGTTGAAACGTGAAGCGTGAAGCGTGGAACGTGAAGCGATTTTAGTTCCACGCTTTTGTTTCTTCAACCACGAATTTCACGAATTAAACGAATTATTTTTAAATTAAAATCAGAAATTCGTTTAATTCGTGCAATTCGTGGTTTTATAATCATCCCAAGTTCTTATTTGAATTGTTAAACTCGAACATTTAGCGTAAGCCAATCATTTATTTGATTGAACTGAAATGTTGAGCCCTCGTTGTAATTCAAGCGAGCCCTCGTTTGCGTCACGACGAGGGCTCGCTGTTTTGATAACGAGCCCTCGGTCATTAAGTGAATCCTTTAGTTCGGCGCAAGCCAATCAAATAGGCGTTTCAGAGAATCTCTTATCTCCGAACTGATTTAACGTGAGTTCGATATAACAAATATATTTTTTTGAAGTGCCTCTTCGAGGCAGAAATCATACAAATCTAAACAAATCTCTCAAAATTTCATTCATATTTGTAAGATTTGAGAAGATTTGTGAGATTTCTCGCGAAGCGACTCCTTATATCGAACTGATGTTGATTTACTTGATTAATGATTTCTTTGCCCCATAAGCTTTGGGAGAAATGCCTTTCATGCGGGTGAAGAATTTTCCGAAACTGGACTGGTCAGCGAAGTTCAGTCGCTCGGAGATGGCTGCCAGACTGAGTTCTGTGGTTTGCAGAAGCCACGATGCTTCCATGAGCAACATCTGGTTGATGTAGTCGATGACGGTGCGCCCCGACACCTGTCGGACGATTCGTGAGAGATGGGTGGAGGTGATGTGCAGATGGTTGGCATAGAAGCCGATGTCGTGATGCTCGATGAAGTGGCGAGGAAGCAGGTGGATGAAGCCAATGAAGAGTTCGGTGGTGCGTTCGCTCGACTGGGTTTCGCCGATGGTGAGTACCATGATGTCGCGCAGGTCGAGCACGAAGAGCGTGTAGAGTGTGCGTAGGCTTTCCTTCAGGAAGTGATGGTTGAATGTTTGGTATTCGATGATTTCCTGCATCCGTCGGCGCAGTTTCTCTGCTTGCGCTTTGTTGAGGTGAATCACGGGCTGTCCCAGTTCTGAAATGGGATAGTAGGCTGTGCGGATGATGTTCCAGATGACAGGTGTTTCAAGGGTGATTTGCTCGTTGGCAATGAGGCAGAAGGCATGGTAATCTTTCGACCCGCTCAGGATTGTGACCTGAAACCCTGGGGAATAGATGTAGAGGTCTCCTGGCTGCAATGTCAGTTCCTGTCCGTTGTAAACAAGGTTGAGCCATCCTTGGTCAACCAGTGTGTAGGAATAGCTGTCTAATGTTTCCTGCATTTGGTTTGTGAGGAACGTCAGCTCGATGTTGGTTTCGTTGCAGAAAAGTTCGTCGGATGGTACTTTCTCCGACTGTATTCCTACCACATTTTGAATAAATTCTTTTAAACTATACACAATCGCCTGCACTTTTTGAAAAATACGCCGTAAAGTTACAAAGATTATTTTGAATGAATGTTCGTTTCAGACTAATTCTTGCTCATTTCGGATTGCTATGCCTTCAATGAATATCTCTATCTTTGCAAACCTCAATTTATTTAACCAAAAAAAGGTCAAAGGTCGAAAGTCAAAGGTCAAAGGCGACCTTAGTCCTTAGACCTCAGACATAAAACTTATTAACTTTTAACTCTTAACTTTTAACTTTCTAAGCTTACCAAGTTTTCTTAGTTTTAACTTAAAACAACTTATTTATTCAATGGAAGACGTAAAAAAAGTGTATGACTTCTTAGAGAAGGCAGGAACAATCTATTTAGCAACCGTGGAAGGTGACCAGCCACGTGTACGTCCTTACGGCGCTATGCTGTACTTCGAGGACAAGATTTACATCATGGCTTTCGGACAGACGAATGCAACTCGTCAGATTGCAGCTAACTGCAAGGCTGAGATTTGTGCATTCAAGGGACAGACGCTCCGCATCGAGTGCAAGCTCGTGGAGGACAACCGTCCAGAAGTGGGCAAGGCACTCGTTGACAAGATGCCTGTGCTGAAACCAGTTCTTGGTGAGAACGGCGAAAACGGCGTGATGTACTATCTGAAAGATGCCAAAGCCGACTTCTTCAAGATGATGGAGCTTGTGGAAACTGTGAAGTTCTAACAAAGGTGTAAACAGTGAAAAGTGAAAAATGAAAAGTGAAAAATGCCATCCGGATCAATCGCTTCACGCTTCACTTTCAATCCTCAGACATTTTGTAAACTAAAACTATCCGATTATGAAGGAACAAGTTCTGCAAGCCATGCGCGAGGCAGGAAAGCCTGTTTCGGCTGGCGAAGTGACAAAGGCTCTTGGCGCAGACCGCAAGGAAGTTGACAAGGCTTTTGCCGAGTTGAAGAAGGAAGGTGCCATCGTGTCACCTGTCCGTTGCAAGCGGGCTCCTGCCCAGTAATTTTTCGTTAGGCTTCGAGTGGTGCATACGCATCTCGTTGCTTATAATTTTTTTCTTTTTTAGTAGGGAAGTCAGGGCAAGTGACTGAGCATAACGCTGAAAGACACAATATGCCAGCCTTCCCTTTTCAGTCAACAAAATTGTTTCTTTTAGTCAACAAATTATCACAAATTATCTCAAAAGAATAGTCAAAAGTCGAAGGTCAAGGGTCAAAGGTCAAAATTGCTATTGAATAGCCAATTTTTCATTTTTCACTTTTCATTTTTCATTTTTTTTGTGCCTTATTTGTGTTCATTTGTTGACAAAAAAGAAATTCGTTGACCCACTTTTTCATTCTAAATAAAATTATGGAAATCAAAGCAATCAGAATGTTCGACCACGGCTTCATGAACCAGTCTTTCGCTTTTGGCGGCGAAGAGGGCAAGGAAGCGTTCGACGAACAAATCATTTACCGCAGCAGTCTGCAAAACTTCCTCATCGACACGGGCGATGAAGTCATTCTCGTGGATACAGGCTTCAAGGCAGACTATGCTGCCCCTGCCAAGAAACTCGGTGCGCCCCTCTATATGGGTGAGAAGGTGGCTGACTATATGGCATCGTTCGAAGCATTGGGCTACAAGCCTGAGCAGGTGACGAAAATCCTCATCACCCACAAGCACAACGACCATAGCGACTGCATCAAGGCATTTCCTCATGCCCAGGTGTTCATCTCGCCCGAGGATGCCGATGCACTGAAGCTGGATGGAGAGAACATCGTCCGTGCTCAATATGGTGAACCATACAAGAACTTCCCTAATGCCCAGCAAGTGGCAGAGGGCATTTGGTTCATCGAGGCAAAGGGACACACCAAGGGCAACAGCATTGTTATCGCTGAGAACGACGGGCTGTTCTACATGTTTCATGGCGATGTCACCTATTGCGATGCAGCCTTGAAAGCCAACAAGCTGAGCATCGTGTTCGAGGACAAGAAAGCTGCCCGCGAAACCCTCGACCGTGTGCGTGAGTTCGTGAAGAACAATCCTACGGTTTATCTCTCTACTCACTGTCCTGAGGGCTATGAGAACTTAGAGATGAAGCGTGTGATGAAACTGTGATTCAGAACATGCCCTAACACAGCAAAATTCCGCATGGCAAGCTTTCTGTCATGCGGAATTTTGTTATAGGAGTCAATCTGAAACGATGGATAAGCGTAGCGCTTATTCATAGCGGGAGTCGATGGTGTAGATGGTGTCGGGGGCTGTGGAAACGGACTCGTACTCTTCGTCGATGGCTATGATACCTCCTTCGCCCATGCCTGATGTTCCGCTGTTGGTGCGGAGTAGTTCGCCGCAGAGGGCAATGTCCCAGTCTTTGCGCTCACGCCATTGTTCGTCGGCTGCTTCGTCGCCGAAATTGCTTTGTCCCACCACGGAACCTGTTTCTAATGAATAGTACGTCCATCGCATGGTTTCCACTCCGATGGTCTGTTCTTCATGCGTTTCTATCTGTCCGTTGTCGGAGTCAGACGAACAGGAAGCGAGGAAAATGAAGAATGAGGTATGTAGTATGAAGAATAGGAGAGGAATCTTCTTATCTAAATTTGCGTGAGCCATCTTTTTGGAGCGTGTAGTCGAGAGTGAGAGAATGAGTGTCGGGGTTATAGTTACGGAAACGAAGTTTGGCATATTTCCCGTTGGCTGTGCGAACGATGAAGGTGCTGGAGGAAGCCGTTGAAGCGTCCTTCTGCCATGTCACGGTGCTACAGGAGTAGTTGCCCCAATAGCGCGCTGGAACAGCATAGAGGTTCCCTCCGCGTTTCAGTTCACGTGGGTTGAGGTTGCGGCAGATGTATTCCTTCGGATGCGAGGCATCGCTGTAGTCGATGACTGACAGGTGTTCTATGCTACCCGTCCCCATGCTCTTTCCGTAGGGGGCACAGAGAATTTGCAGGAAGTACTTGGGATAAGAGCTGTGGTCGGAAGGTAGATAATCCGTGTAATCAAGCGCAAATTCCACGTTGGCATCTTTGTTGGCGTATGCACCAGGCATGGGACCGTCGCCACCTTGATGCTCGAAGATGGGAGCCGTGCGGAGCGTGCTGGGGGAAGTAGCAAAGTAGCTGTCGGAGGCTCCGAGTGAGAATGCCAAATCGTCGCGTGAACTGTAGTTCATGCGAATCTTGTACACGATTTTTGGTTGGTGTTCATACACGTCGATGCCAGTCATGCTGGTACTGAGATGATTGTCGCTGATGCCAGGACCGCGGTTGGTGAAGAAATGGTAGGGCAAATAGAAGTGTCCGTTGTCTTGCCAATAGTCGCCCCATGAGTTGACGACGATGAATGCTCCGAGATGTGTGTTGCCTTCGCTGTCAATCGACTCAACGAGGTCGTCGTAGCCTACGATGGTCATTGCGTGAGCTCCCGAGGTGGCAAGTTCGGTTAGGATGGAGTGATAGCCCGTGGCAGAAGGACCGTCGTAGTTGCTCGAAATCGTCCAGTTGCTGGAGTAGGCTGAAAAAGAGATGATGCCTCCTGCCGACCCTCGACTGCCTTTGTTGAAAAGGTAATGCTTGATGTTCTGGATGGCTTCAAGTGTTGTGTTGTCTATGCGGTAGATTTTGCTCACTCTGTTGTGCATGGCTCGCAGATATTTCTCGTAGCCCGAAGGCCATTGGAAAGCGTAAGTGGCTGCAAAGCCAAAATCCTCTTCTGTCATCATGCCAAAGCGTCGTGCCACATTGAGTCCTTCTATGACAACTCCTCCTTCGTCCTTTCCACCGTTGAGCAGGTTCCATGAGAAGAGATAGCTGTAACGGTTGGCTTTGCTATCCGAAGCATTGCGCTGAAGCAGGCGGTTCATTTCGTAGGTGAACATATAGCCGATGCCCGAGGCTTGTGCGCATGACCCTCCTTGCTGGCTGATGATGGGCGGAAAGAAGATGCTTCGGGAATTATCGACGGAGAGGGGTAATTCGTCATCTTCAGTATTGTTCTCAACCTCTCCTGCACGATGCTTGCTTTCCCTCTGCCAGACACTCCTGCTGCGAAGCATACGTTCCACGGCTGGTGTCATGACTGGGTCGGGATAGATTTTTTGCTGCGCAAGAACTGGCTGGGAGAGTAAATGAAGAATGAGCACTGCGCTTAAATGAAGAATGAAGAATTGTCGCTTCGCTCCGAATGAAGAATTGTCGCTTTGCTCCGAATGAAGAATGAAGAATTGTCGCTTTGCTCATTGAATGTGTAATTTTCATTCTTCATTCTACATTCTTCATTCTTCATTTTAATTACTGGATTCCTCATTTACTTTCTGGTGATTCTTCGGTATGTCTTGATGGCTTCTTCGCGAACGGCTGGAGCATAGGACGTGTTCTCGCTCACTTCCTTGGCGAAAGTGGCAATGTTGCTGCCTTGGTAGCAGAAGTTGCGCCATCCCAATGATTCCAAAAGCATTTGCTGCTCATCGGCATTAGTGGTGGTACGGAATCGTTTGAAGAGTTCGGGTATGCGGTAATAAGGGCAATAGTTGCGAGTGGTGCGGATGGCAAGACGGCGACGCTTGTCTGTGGTTTCGGTGGAGACAATCTCGTCGATGTCTTCCAAGTACGACTTGGCACTGCGACGAATGGCCTTTTCGATTTCGTCGTGTACCTTCTTACGCTTCACGTAATGCACTTTCTCGTTGTTGAATTGACGTTCAAATTCTGCGATGAGTTCGTCCTCTGGATAGACGGAGAGTGCGTTCATGGCGTTGAAGTTGCAGCGTTCGGAAGTGTTGTTGCTGATGCAGATACTCATGAGACAAGCCATCAGGCGTGGGTCTCCGTTCTGCCACAGATAGCGCAATGCGAAACGCTGCACCATTTCGTAGCTGTCGTTCACGCCCAAGCGGATAGCTTCAATGAAGTTGTTGTCGTTGTTTTCGGCGAGAGAGGTGAGTGTTTGGATGCGGACGATGGCGTAGGGAGAGGTTTTGAAAATCTGCAAGAGTTCTTCGCTGCTGATGGCATTGGCACGATGCAACTGCTCGATGGTCATGCAGCGGAGGTCGGGATAGTCGGATTGTAGCAACTTCTTCCATGTTTTCAGCTTCGTGTCGGGCGAAACCAAGAGCGAGTTGATGGACACTGGTGAGTTCGTCGCAAAGTGGAAGGTGGGGTCGCCAATGCACTGCGATTCCAGATAGCCTGAATAGACAGGGATGTAGCCCACATTCATGCCGAGTCCGAGCAAGCCCATGTAGCGGTCGCTCCACTTGTCTTGCAGCACGTTCACGGAGTTGGCAATGGCAACGACGGTCTGTCCTTCGCCGAAGATATACTGGTCGGCAATGCAGTCGTCGAGATGGAACGAACCGTTGAAACAAGCATCCAGCATCACCACTCGGCAGTTTGGCTTGTAGCCGTAGGTCTTGAAGTCAGTCAGGTTCAGGTCGCTGTCGTCGTCCTCCAGTGAGTCTTTGGCTGCGATGGCTGGGTCGAACGTATTGTCTAACCACGATGCAGGGATGTCGAAACGACGCTGAAGCACTTGCGACACACTATCCACGTCCTTGCCTCGTTCCTGTGCATGACGAAGGTAGCCACGCACATAGTGTAACATAAATTCCTTGGCTTGTTCTGCCGACTTGATTTTTGGCGCACCGTTCATATATTGGGTTTCGGGCGCACCGTGATGGTGAAGGATGGCATAGTCCAAATCTTCACGCATCAGTTCGTTCATCAACTTGAACTTGATGCTGTTCTCCTGCGAATGGTCCATGAAGCCGATGCCATTCTGCTGTTGACGGAGCCAAGGGAAATGCTCGTAGAGTCCCTGCTTCTCGTCGATGCGTGCTGTCATTGATTCTGATATGTAGCCATGTCCGCTGTAGTAGAAAATCTGGTCGATGCTGTTCTGCTGACGCTTCTCGTTCACCACTTTGCGCAGGTAACGACGCAGTTTCTCGTAGCGACTGGTGCCGCCTACATCTGTTGGGCGGACACGTCCCACGTAGATGTTGCTTTTCAACCACTGGCGTGAGTCGCCTGCCAATGTGTAATAAAAATAAGGTGCATCGCTGTCCTTGTCAAGGTATTTAAACACCATGCCAAAATCATCGTAGTAGCGGTCGGATGGCACTGACGACTCCTTGCGGTCGCGTCGCTGGTCCATCTTGAAGGCACTGGTGAGGTGCTGGGCATCTCGAATCATGGCAACAGAAATGTCGCCCAAGAGGATTGCGCCTTCGATGGGAGCTACCTGTTGCATATACATCTGATGCAAGCAGGCACGGATGCTGTCGGGAATCCCCCATTTGTCAACTACGATGAAGGTTTTGAGTCCATTCACGTCTTCCACTGCTTTTGCGTAGTCGTTCACTTCGTTTCTTGCTTCGTCGAGCGATTTCTGGTCGATGACGATGGCAAACCCTCTCTGCTTTTCCTTGGCGTAGCTGCTGGAAACGAACAGGGAGAAGAAGAAAGCGAGAAGTGAAAAGTGGAAAGTGAAAAGTGATGTGTGAGAGAATGAGTGTTTCATTTTTTTTATGGGGATAATGGGATTAATGGGGGTTATGGGATTAATGGGGGTTATGGGGATTTGCTATTGTTTTGTTTTCAGGCGGTTGTAGGTTTTGAGGGCTTCTTTGCGAACATTGTAGTCCTCGTCTGGGTTTTCACTGAGTCGCTTGGCGAAGTCTGCGATGTCGTTGCGGTAATAAGAGGCGGTGTTCCAACCCAAGGCTTCCGTTAGTTTCTGCTTTCGGTCGATGGGAGTGGAAGGGCGCTCGATGTAGCTGATGACATCGTGGATGCGATTGTGAGGAAGGTAGAGACGGAGGCTGCTGCCAATAAACTTGAATTGCTTCTCGTCGAGACTGTCGTCGATGAGTTTGTCAATGCGTTCTTGCCAGAAATCTCCGCTTTGTTCAATCTTCTTGCGAAGAGCATTCACCGTGCTGTCCTTGTCGGTGCTTACCAGCTGTTGCTGTTGCCGTTCGAGTTCTTGCATCAAACTCTCTTTTGGCACGAATGCCAGGGCTTCGGATGCATCGAACTTCACGCGAGCCGAAGGATTGTTGGCAAGGGCAATGCGAATGAGTGATGCTGCCAGGCGCGGACAACCGTTGCCACGAATATGGTTCATGGCGAAACGCTGCACCATTTCGTTGCGGTCGCAACTTGCCAGTGCGATGCCTTCCACGAAGTCGTCGCCGCCTCTCTGAGCCAGCATTTGCAAAACTTGCAGGCGCACTTCGGAATAGGGCGACTCGTCCAGCTTTTTCAGCAGTTCGGCATTGTCGATGGCATTCATCTCTGCGAGTATTTCCATGCCGAGTACCTGAAGGTCGGGCAGGGAGGACTGGAGCAGGTTCTTGCGCACTTCTTTTGCCTTCACTTCCCCACGCCAAGCACGGACGATGAGGTCGTTGAGGGATGCCGAAATTCTGCTTGCTTCCTTGGAGTTGAAGGTGAAGGTAGGGTCGCCAACAACGTGCGACTCCATGTATTGCAAGTAGGCATTCACGATGCCCACATATACGCCTTCTCCGAGCAAACCCATCAGCTTGTCGTACCACTTGTCCTGCAACACGTTCACGGTGCCACCGATGCAGGCGATGTTCTTGCCTTCACCAAACACATATTCGTTGGCAATACAGTCGTGACGATGGAACGAAGCGTTGTAGCAAGCGTCGAACACCACGCAGCGGCAGTTGGGTGCAAAGCCATAGCTGGCAAAGTCCTCCAGAATCAAGTTTGCCTGGTGCTTTTCCTCTTCAGAAGCATTGCGAGGGTAGCCGCTCAGATACTGAGTGTCGTAGTCGCCGTGGTGGTGCAGGAATGCCAAGTCGAGGTCCTCGCGCATCAGTTCGTTCATCATGCGTTGCTTGATGAATTTTTCTTGCGAGAAATCCATGTAGTTGATGCCTTCTCTGCTGGTCAGCATCCAGGGGAAATGCTCGTAGATGTTTGCTTTCTCATCGATGGCAGCCACTTTCGATTCCGTCAGGCTGCCATGTCCCGTGAAGTAGAAAATCTGGTCGGCATAGTTCTGTTCCTGCTTGGCACGTACAGCCTTGCGGAGGTAGCGACGAAGCTTCTCATATCGGCTTGTGCCGTTGGCATCCGTCGGGCGAATACGTCCTGAGAAGATGGAAGGACGCACTTGTTGTGCTCCATCGGCACGAAGCGAGTAGTAGAAATAAGGGCAAGGCCCCGTGTTGCTGCCGGCATAGCTGTCGCTTTCTTCAGCAATGGTGTCGCGGCAGATGAAGTCGAACTGCAAGTCGAAGTCGTCGTAAAAGCGGTCGGAAGGCACAGACGTGTCGCGCCATGTGTAAATGTCCTGATTCATGCGGAAAGCGCTGGTCAGATGCTGGGCATCGCGCACCATCGGCACAGGGATGTCGCCCACGAACACGGCTCCTGCCAGTGGGCATTTCTCGTTGGCATACATGCTGATGAGGCAGGCGCGGATGCTGTCAGGCACACCCCACTGATCGACCACGATGATGCTTTTCAGTCCGTTGTATTGCTCCACAGCTGAGGCATATTGTTTCACCTCTGCCTCGCATTCCTGAAGGCTCTTTTCGTCGATGACGATGGCATAGCCTCTTGGCTGATTTCCAGCGAAGCAGTGGGAAGCAAGGATGAAAAGCGAGAGTAGGAACTTGATTCTATACATGTTGTTTGTTGTTTAATAGAAGCTAAAGAAGCTATAGGGTCTTAGGGATTAGAAGACGAAGTCGAGACCGAAGTCCATGAGGGTGTGGGAAGTGCCATCGTAGCGAGGACTGTATTTGTTGCTGCCTAAGTAGAACGTCGTGTGGGTTTGGGCATGAATCCCCATCCAGGTGTAAATGCCGTTGATACGAACAGGCAGATGGTAGGCAACGCGAACTTGGAAACCTGCCGATGATGCAGCTTCGTACTCAAAGGCTGGAGCCACAAACACATTTGCCAATTTCCCTCGCACGTTGTTGTATTTGTTGGAAAGGGAAGCTGTGTAGAAACCCGTGAGAGACGTTTCCAGCAAACCTTTTCCCGCAGTCCAAAATCTTTTTCCTTCTGCCAAGGTGTGCAGCAGGTTGTAGCTTTGTTGATAGGTGTCGCTTTCGTAGTGAGTGTATTCCACGGATGAGAAGCCCACTTGTCCAAGCAACTGCCAGTCGGTCAGCAAATTCTTGTCTGTGCTCTTTTCGTTAGGATTGTTTCTGAGTCGGTCGAAGCGATATTCAACGGATGCATCCATCACGCGATTCTTGTGGACCTTCGACTTGTTCAGCGTTTCATAGTAGTGGATGTTTCCATGTTCTGTGTCTGTGTATTTCTTCTGGTCGTACCACAGTCCCTTGTCCATCAACACACTTCCTTTCAGCGTGAGGTTCTGTCTTGTCAGTCGGTTGTTGCCGAAGGAGAGACGGTCGAGCAAGGAAAACTCATGGGCTGCATAGTCGCCACCCTTGTATTCGTAAGACGAACCACCGTCGGTGGCTTTCTCGCTGGTGTTCTGATAGCCTAACTGAAGGAGGTTTGCGATGGCATTGCCACTGAAGAGCATCTGCACAGCACCGCCGAGGTTCAGCCCTTTGTAGTCGCGGGGATAGCTGCTGTTGTCGGCATTGGTGAAAATCTGGTGGTCGCCCATTCCCTTCATAATAAAATAGGTGTAGGGAGTGAGTCCGTCGATGATGAGGTGTGTGAGTTTAGAGTGAAACAGTTCCACCTTGGCATTGGCACCCAAGGTGAGTCGTTCGTTGATTCGGTAGGTAACTCCAGGAATGATGTCGAACCTCATGGCATTCACCTTGGGACGTGGGTCCGACTGGTCGGCAAAACTGCCCGTGAGGTATTTCAGTTGCAGTCCACCCGTGAATTTGTCAGAGAAAGGAACGGACGCAGTGGCATACATGTTGAATTCTTCCTTCGTCACATCGCTCCTGCCATGCTTGCTTCCCATTGCGTGAACTTGCCGTCCACGTCGTAGAAACCGATGGGAGTCACCGTGTAGCGAGTGCCGTCGGCATTCAGATGATAAACGGGGTTGCCCTTGCTGTCTTCATAGATGCTTCGCGCACTTTCGTACCAAACCACCTGCACCGTTGTCGTGAAGACCAATTTCGCTTTCGGTATGTGGGTGATGAAGCGGAAGTTCGTGTTCACGCGGTCTGAAATGCTGCCATTTCCCGCTGGCATCAAGCCGACGTAAGGGTAGAGCTTGTCCACGTAGTTGTACGAGTCGTTTTCCGCCTGGCGTTTGATGTGGAACCAAGCACCATCCACGTTCAGGCTGGTTCGCAAAGGTTCGAACGTGCCGAAGTTCCAAGAGTATTCAATGCCGTATTTCTCTGTGCGCGACGTGTTGAAAGGCTGCGACCACATATACAGCTCCGTGGCATCCTCGTAAGCGGCTGTCTGTCGGATGCCATTGTAAGTGTAATACACGTTGGGATTGTCGAATTCCAAGTTGGTACTGCCCGAAGGAACGCTGAACTTGCGGAAGCGAAGCGTGATGGGGTGGGAGAGATAGCCGTATTCATGCTTGTGACGCTCATGGAAGAAGGTGACATAGCCATTCATCTTGCCAAGGCGGGCATTGAGTCCAAATTCCCATTTCAGCGCATTGGCAGGTTTCAGGTCGGGGTTCTGAGTCTCGGGCACGACGGTTGTCGTCACCAATCCCATCGAGGCGTTTTCGCCCGAACCCACGCGGTTGAGGCTCACGGCATCGAAATAGGCAGTGTTGGGATAGAGGTACGACAGGGTTGGCATCTTGTTCGAAATGCCGAAACCGCCCGTCACGCTCAACTTGTCGAACACGCTGTTGTTGTCGCGATTCAGGAAGATGTATTCCAAGTTGATTCGAGGCTCTGCCACCATGAAGCTGCTTTGCTTCGCCTTTTCCTTGTTGAGGAACAGGTTGCTCAGGCGAACACCCACTTCGGAGCGCAACGACGTCGAGCCGAATTGCCAAGCTGTGCGGGCTTCGGCAAAGGCGGAGAGGTTGTGCAGGGCAGGGATGTCCTTGTAGGAGCGAGGGCGAGTGGTCTGTGCCGTGAGCGACTGAGGAGGGTTGTTCTCGTCGTAGGTGAAACCTTCGCCTCGGTTGTCGTCCATGCGGTAGTCCACACCCACCTTTAGGTTCGTGTAGCGTGTGTCGCTCCAACGGAAGTAGTGTCCCGTCTTCAGTTGCAGATAGAGGTTGATGGGCACACCCTCAATGCGGTAGGAACTGCGGTACCGCTGGTTGAAGATGCGTCCGAGCGCAAGGCCGTTCTCCCTGCTGTAAGTCACCACGCCGTTCGGACTGTGGACAAGGTCGCTGTGGTCGTCCACCTGTCGAGCCACCGTTGCCGAGAGGGCGTAGTCCAACTGGTTCAGCCAACCACCCAAGCGCACATTGCCGTTCACAGCCAAGCTCCCTCCGATGTCGCGGTTCTTGTAGATGTTGCCCATTTCCGCCATCTGGGGGTCGTAGCGGTAGTTGTTGATGTTGGAGTGGAACGTGAGATGGGCATTCAGCGTGACAGGATGCTCGGTGCCCGTGGCGAGTATGTTTGAATAAGCAGCAGTGGCAGTAATGCGTTCGTAGCCCTTGTAGTGCTGGCGCTGGTCGGCATACGATTGCGACCAGTCGAAGCCCAGGTTCACAGCACCGCCGCTACGCAGGTTGAAGCCCTTGCCAGCCCAAGCCAGTTTGGAAAATGGGTCGGCTTTGAACTTTGCTTCGAGCGGAGTTCTTCCCGCTTTTAGAAAATAATCGAGCAGAAAAAAACTAACTCTCAAAATACCAACTAAAAAGCACTAAATACCTAAGTTTAGGTATGTCTTTTCGCACATTTGGGGGATAGAAAAACTGACATTGGGGATTGACTAAACAAGCGAGCCTTCGTTTTCATTGCAGCGAACCTTCGGCGTGGCGCAAGCGAAGGCTCGCCGAAACGCAAACGAAGGTTCGCTTGATTAGTGACTAAACTTTCCCATCATATTGGGATAGTGTAACCCTCTGACGCTGAAGGCGTCATCGCTCAGTAACCGTAGGTCGGAACGACCTGCGGG
>OCVV011353163.1_pt1 | contig 29769 bp, 26 predicted proteins | sample 1539721 | NCBI WGS metagenome assembly OCVV01 (sample SAMN02144230, study PRJEB22623) | gut metagenome | biome: sheep rumen | host: Ovis aries | place: New Zealand | reverse complement strand
TAAAAGCTACGGTATCCAGGTGGCCAGACTTGCAGGAGTCCCCGAGGAGGTCCTCGAAAGAGCAGGCGAGCTTGTAGAGCAGTTATCCGAACAGGATATCACTGCAGCGGTAAAAGACGCTGAGAACGGCACATCTCCGAAGAAAGACCGTTCGATATTCGGCAGGTTTACATCTCCTGAAAACCAGCAGATATCTCTGTTTGATTTTGATAAATCGATCGCTCCTTCAGGCAGCCGGGATGCCGGACCGGCATCTTCATCTGATGCGCGGCAGAAACAGGACCGGGCAGAATCTCACAATAAAGCTGTCCTGAATGAATTGAAATCGATCGATATTTCAAATATCACGCCGATCGAAGCAATGAATCTGCTCTATAAGCTTCAGAACAGGATCAGATCCTGAGGCTGATCATTTCCCGAAGGAACTGACAGCAGTCACATCTGAAGGAGCATGAGACAACGGCAGCAGGAAAGGAAATCATATACAGCAGGGGAATAACTTATGAGAAAAATCGAACTTCTTGACGAAAATACAATAGATAAAATCGCCGCCGGCGAGGTGGTCGAGCGCCCTGCTTCCGTGGTAAAAGAACTCATGGAGAACGCCATAGACGCTTCCGCTACAGCCATCACCGTGGAGATCAGGGAGGGAGGCAAGACCTTTATAAGGATCACAGATAACGGCGAAGGTATGGAAAAGGATGAAGTCAGAAAAGCATTTCTCCGTCATGCCACCAGCAAGATCCGCTCGGCAGATGATCTTCAGCAGATAATGACGCTCGGATTCCGCGGTGAAGCGCTCTCCAGTATCGCTGCGGTATCACAGATGGAAGTGATCACAAAAACCGCGGATGCCCTGACAGGCGTCCGCTGCAGGATAGAAGGCGGCCGCGAGGTCGAATTCGAAGAAATAGGCGCCCCTTCGGGCACTACCTTCCTGATAAATCATTTATTTTATAACGTCCCGGCACGTGCCAAGTTTTTAAAAACCCCGGCGGCAGAAGGAAGCCGTGTCGCATCGGTTGTTGAAGAGCTGGCCTTGTCCCACCCGGAAATATCCTTTAAGTTTATCATGAACGGCCAGAACCGGCTTTACACGGGCGGAAACGGCAACCTTAAGGAAATCATTTATCAGATTTACGGTCGTGACATGACAAAGGGGCTGATCCCGGTCGACCGCAAAACTGAATTAATGCATATTAGCGGATTCATAGCCGATCCTTCTGTTTCCAGAAACAACCGGAATTTTGAAAACTATTTTATTAACAGAAGATATGTAAAAAGTCCGGTCATCGCAAAAGCCATTGAGGATGGATATCACGGTTTTCTGATGCAGCATAAATACCCTTTTACGCTGCTGTATATCGATATCGACCCGACAAAGGTAGACGTCAATGTTCACCCTTCGAAAATGGAGGTCCGCATCTCAGAACAGGAACAGGTCTATCACCAGCTTTGTCTTGCCGTTCAGAATACCCTGATGGAAAGAGAACGTATACCGGAAGTATCTCCGGGACGGGAAGAAAAGGATCCGACCCGCGGAGGCACTTATCTTCCAAAGATCGGGAAAAAGATCCCGGAGCCATTTGAAAACAGACGGAGAGAGAAGCTTTCTTCTCCGACTGCTAAAACCTCAGCCGGCAGTTTTCGAAACCAGACAGATAACGCAGGACCATTTCACGGAAGTGCCGCGGAGAATGAGTCACGCGTAAACGTACCGGAAAACAAAAAACAAGGCAGCTATCCCGCCGGCGTGAACGAGGAAGCAAACCGGTATTCTGTGCCGGTGTCCGCACCTTCTTCCGGCCTTCATAGCGAAATTCCGCAGATGGAAAATTCCACCCCGGATTCCGCGGGAAGCGCCGGCAGTATACCGGAAACGTCCTCTGCTCCGGAACAGCTCAACTTATTCCGGGATAAGCTTCTTTCCGAGGACGCCCGGGGAAAACATAAGATCATCGGTCAGATCTTCGGCACTTTCTGGATCGTTGAATTTGATGACCGTATGTATATAATCGATCAGCACGCAGCTCATGAGAAGGTCCTCTACGAGCGTATTATGAAAAACTATAAGGAAAAGAAGATCAATTCGCAGATCCTTTATCCCGCGAAGGTCGTTTCTCTTCCCGCGGCGGAAAGAGATGTTCTGGAGCGGAATATGTCCGTATTCCGCAGCCTTGGATTTGAAATCGAGCCCTTCGGCGGAAATGATTACAAGATCACCGCAGTCCCCGACAATCTGTACAGCGTCGCAGACAACGAGCTGTTTAATGAAGTAATGGACCAGCTCACTTCTCTTGGCGATATCTCGCCGGAAGCTATACCGGAGAAGCTTGCATCCATGTCATGCAAGGCTGCGATCAAAGGTAATCATGATTATTCTCTCATGGAAGCAGAGGCGTTGATCGATGAACTGCTGAAACTGGAAAACCCATATAATTGTCCTCACGGAAGACCGACGATCATTTCCATGTCACATTATGAACTGGACAAAAAATTCAAGCGTATTGTTTAAAGAAGGAGAATACAATGGATATCAGACCTCCCTGTATCGTTCTTACCGGTCCGACGGCGGTCGGAAAAACAGAGCTCTCCATCCGTCTCGCGAAAGCGCTGAATGGTTCTGTCATATCTGCAGATTCAGTGCAGATATATAAAAGAATGGATATCGGCTCCGCAAAGATCATGCCCCCGGAAATGCAGGGGATCCCTCATTATCTGGTAGATGAACTTGAACCGGATGATGAGTTTAATGTCTGTATTTTTCAGCAGATGGCTAAATCAGCCATGCAGAAAATATACTCGGAAGGACGTCTTCCCATCATCACAGGAGGTACGGGTTTTTACATTCAGGCTTTGTTGAAGGATATCGACTTTTCCGAAAGTGAGGGTGCCCGGGTCTGGCGCGCCGAACTGGAAGATCTCGCCCGTTCAAAAGGCCCTTATGTTCTGCATGCCATGTTAAGAGAGGTCGATCCGGTCTCCGCCGCCGAAATACATCCTCAGAATGTCAGGCGTGTGATCCGGGCAATTGAGTTTTACAGAGAAACCGGTACGCCGATCTCTGAACATAATAAGAAAGCCCGCGCAAAGGAATCTCCTTACGACTATGTATATTATGTCCTGACAGACGACCGTAAGCTTCTGTATGAAAGGATTGACCGGCGCGTAGATGATATGATAGAAAGAGGTCTTACCAAAGAGGTCACGGCTCTGAAAGATGAAGGCCTCACCGCTGACATGCAGTCCATGAAGGCTCTCGGCTACAGAGAATATTTTCCTTATTTTGAGGGCAGGATCACATTAGAGGAAGTAACGGAAAGGATAAAGCTGGACACCAGACATTTTGCCAAAAGGCAGCTTACCTGGTTCAAAAGAGAAAAAAATGTAATCTGGATAGACCGGCAGAAATACAAAACAGATGACGATATACTGACGTTCATGATCGAGCGTTGGAAGAACAGAAAGGATTATTTATGACAGAAGAAATGTTCCAAATGTATGAGCAGATGGGTATCAGCCAAAAGGCTGCCGCCTTTGGAGATGCGATCTGCAATTCCCTGAAAGAACGTTTTGAAGCTATAGATGAAACAGCCGAATACAATCAGCTGAAGGTTATAAGGGCCATGCAGGACGCCCGGGTCGACGCCGCATGTATGAACGGTTCCTCCGGATATGGCTATGATGATGTGGGAAGAGAGAAGCTTGAAAAGGTATATGCAAATATTTTCCACTGTGAAGATGCTCTGGTACGTCCCCTGATCGCCTGCGGTACTCATGCGCTTGGAATCGCGCTGTCGGGAAACCTGCGTCCGGGAGACGAACTGCTTTCACCTGCAGGAAAGCCCTATGATACTCTGGAAGAAGTCATCGGCATACGGCCGTCAAGAGGTTCCCTTGCGGAATACGGCGTTACATATCGACAGGTAGATCTTAAGGATGACTTCTCGTTTGATTACGACCGGATCCGTGAAGCGATCACGGAAAAAACAAAGATGGTCACGATACAGCGGTCCAAAGGCTATCAGACGAGACCTACTTTCTCTGTGGCACAGATCGGTGAACTGATCAGTTTTATAAAGAGCATCCGAAGCGATATCATCTGCATGGTAGACAACTGTTATGGGGAGTTTACCGAGAGGATCGAACCTACTGACATCGGAGCGGATCTTATCGTAGGATCTCTGATAAAAAATCCCGGCGGCGGACTTGCTCCGATAGGAGGCTACATCGCAGGTAAAAAGGAATACGTGGAAAACGCCGCTTTTCGTCTGACGACGCCGGGTCTGGGAAAAGAAGTCGGCGCTACTCTGGGAGTAAACCAGCCGTTTTTTCAGGGGCTTTTCCTGGCGCCTACTGTTACGGCGTCCGCTCTGAAGGCGGCAGTCTTTGCGGCAAACATCTATGAAAAGCTTGGATTCCCTGTAATACCAGACAGCACAGAGACAAGGCATGACATCATTCAGGCTGTTACCTTCGGCTCACGTGAAGGAGTCATCGCATTCTGTCAGGGCATTCAGGCGGCAGCGCCGGTCGATTCATATGTGACTCCCGAACCATGGGATATGCCTGGCTACGACTCGGAAGTGATCATGGCGGCAGGAGCTTTTGTTCAGGGCTCTTCCATTGAACTGTCAGCTGACGGACCTATGAAGCCTCCGTACGCGGTCTATTTTCAGGGGGGGCTTACCTGGCCTCATGCAAAAGCGGGAATACTCATGAGTCTTCAAAAAGTAATGGAAGCAGGACTTGTCAGCTTATGAAAAAAAAGATACTTATCATAGGGGCCGGAGCCTCCGGACTCATGGCAGGCATACAGGCAGCCCGGGCCGGAGCCGATGTGACCATCCTTGAAAAAAACGACAGGCCGGGAAAAAAACTCCTGGCCTCCGGTAACGGAAAATGCAATCTGACTAATCTGTGTCTGTCAGACGAAAATATTCGCAGCAGTCATCATCCACAGGCTATGAATATCATCCGGTCCTTCCCGAATGAGAAGGTGCTGGATTTTTTTCACGGTCTCGGACTTTCAACGATTGAAAAAAACGGATGGGTATATCCGGTGACGGATCAGTCCGCCAGCGTTCTGAAGGTTCTGCTCATGGAAGCAGAATTTTTGAAAATAAAGATCAAAACAAAGGAATCCGCGAGGCACATCAGCATGAAAGGGGATCAATTCCTCGTCAGGACAGATACATGGGAATACACAGGCGGAGCGCTGATCATTGCCTGCGGAAGTCCGGCTTCCGCTGTTCAGGGATCCGCCGGTGACGCGCTTGTTTTTGCGGAGGAAATGGGAGTCAGAACGATTCCTTTCATGCCGGCGCTTGTTCCCCTGCGGCTTAAAGGGGGTGGTTATTCCCGCTGGTCGGGGATCCGCTTCAGAGGTTCGGTAACTCTGCTGATAAACAATGTACCTCTGATTACAGACTCCGGCATTCTTCAGACAACAGATTACGGAATATCCGGCATCCCTGTATTTCAGATCAGCCGTTACGCCGTAAGGACTCTGTATGAAAACAAATCAGACGCTGTCAGCGTGAGGATCGATTTTGTCCCGGACTGTTCTGAGAGAGAATTAGAAGAAGAACTCTTTTCCAGAAAAGAAAGGGGTCCGTATAAGACGATGCGACAGCTTTTATCCGGAATGCTTCCCGAGAAGCTGATTCCGTTCCTTTTGCCAAAAGAATGTCCCGCCGACAAAAACAATATCCGGCTCGTTACAGAAATATTGAAAAACTTTACTGCGCAGGTACGTGACTCCGCCGGCCTGAAATATGCGCAGGTATGCTCCGGAGGCGTCCCGCTTTCCGAATTAACAGAAAAACTGGAATCCAGAAGGATCCGGAATCTTTATTTTACGGGAGAGGCAGTGGACGTTGACGGAATGTGCGGCGGATATAATCTGCAATGGGCGTGGTCCAGCGGTCACGCAGCCGGAAACGCAGCCACCGAAATATAAGAAAGGCTTTCCAGATATGATTAGATTGAACCAGGTCAAACTTCCTGTTGACCATACCGAATCTGACCTTGAAAAAAAGATCCTGAAGCTCCTGCACTTAAAGCCCCGCGATCTTCTCAGCTATAAGATCGTAAGGAGATCCGTCGATGCCAGGAAGAAGCCTGATATTTTCTATGTATATACGATCGATGCGGAAACCCCAAAAGAGCCCGGTATTCTGTCGGGTAAAAGGAACCCAAACCTATCCCGGGCTTCGGAGCGTCCCTATGTCTTCCCGGATCCCGGATCCGAGCCAATGGACGAACGTCCGGTGATCATAGGAAGCGGGCCTGCAGGGCTGTTCTGTGCCTATATGCTGGCAAAACACGGATACCGTCCGTTAATACTGGAGATGGGTGATGAGGCGGAAGTCCGCAGAGAAAAAACAGATAAATTCTGGTCCGGAGGAATATTGGATACGAACAGCAACGTTCAGTTCGGTGAGGGAGGTGCAGGAACTTTCTCTGACGGAAAGCTTAACACCAGTGTAAAAGACCGGTACGGCAGGAACCGCCGGGTCATGGAAATATTTGTAGAATCAGGCGCGCCCGAAAAGATCCTGTACGAGGCCAGACCTCATCTGGGCACTGATCAGCTGATCAGAATAGTGCAGAACATGCGAAGCTCCATCATTGCAATGGGAGGCGATGTGTATTTCCGTTCAAAAATGACTGATCTGCATATAAAAAACGGAGCGATCCAAAGCATTGAAACACAAGACGGGCGTGTCTTTTACACCAAAACCCTGATTCTGGCCATCGGCCATTCTTCCCGCAATACGTTTGAGCTTCTGCACCGGCGCGGGATCCGCATGAACGCAAAACCCTTCGCGGTGGGCGTCCGTGTCATTCATCCCCAGGAAATGATAAATCTCTCTCAATACGGCACCCTGCGTCATCCTCATCTGGGAGCGGCTGATTACAGGCTTGCGCATACGGTAGGTACCGGAAGAGGAGTTTATTCATTCTGCATGTGTCCGGGCGGATATGTGGTAAATGCTTCCTCCGAGAAAAACATGACCGCTGTCAACGGCATGAGTTACAGCGCCCGCGATTCAGAATACGCGAATTCCGCCATTGTAGTGACGGTTTCTCCCGAGGATTACCGCAGCTATGCCGATCTCAGGCTCCCGCCGGAATTGCAGGGCGTTTCCTTTCAGAGACATCTGGAGAGTGCCGCGTTCCGAAACGGCGGAGGAGCAGTGCCGGTCCAGAGATTCGAAGATTTCTGCGCCCTCAGAAGGTCTTTATCTCTTCCTTACCATGATTTTCATAAAGGCGCGGTCCTTCCCTCCACGGTACATGATATTTTTCCGGAAGACATCTCCATATCACTGCGGCAGGGCATTGAATATTTCGATCATCTGATCCCCGGGTACGGAGGAGGGGACACCCTGATGGCAGGCGTAGAAAGCAGAACATCATCTCCGGTAAAGATAGAACGTGATACTTTTCTTGAGAGCAATATCCGGGGAATTTATCCATGCGGAGAAGGCGCGGGATACGCCGGAGGCATCACATCCGCTGCCATCGACGGAATAAAAACAGCCGAAGAAATAGCTAAACTGTACCGTTTTTTTTAACAAATCTTTTATGTAATCATCATATACTTTGCTCAACAACTGTGATACAATTTCAAGTGATATTTTGGGACCTGTTATACTCCTTTTTCCTTCCCGACTGCATCCGGAACCGGTAAAAGGAGGAAGAAATGAACAGCAGAATATTAATGAAAATGCTGCCGGAAGACGAGCGCCCTTACGAAAAATGCCTTAATTCCGGTCCCGAAGCTTTGTCCGACGCGGAACTTCTGGCGGTGGTGCTTCGAAGCGGCGCACAGGGGATCTCTTCCATAGAGCTGGCGAGATCGGTCCTGGAGCTCAGTGATTTTGAAAAAGGTCTTACGGGCATTTATCATATGTCATTGGAGGATCTGTGTTCTCTGAAGGGGATAGGAAAGGTTAAAGCGATCCAGATCCTTTGCATCGGAGAACTGTCCAAAAGGATCGCCAGGGCTGAAAGCAGGAAGAAACTGAATTTCAACGATCCGTCCTCCGTGGCAGATTATTTTATGGAAAAACTCCGTCATGAAGAACAGGAGGAACTGTTCTGCCTGCTTCTTGATACGAAAAACGCGCTTCTTGGTGAGATTATGCTTTCGAAAGGGACCGTCAATCAGTCCCTTATCACTCCGAGAGAGCTTTTCATTAAAGCTCTTTCATTCCGTGCGGTCAATATGATCCTTATTCATAATCATCCGAGCGGAGATGCATCGCCAAGCAATGACGATCTGGCGGTCACGGAAAGGATCCGTAAGGCAGGAGATCTGCTTGGGATCAGTCTGCTCGACCATATCATCATCGGTGACAGGAGATACACGAGTCTTCGGGAAAAGGGATATTTGATCATATGACCTGACCGGTCAGAGGGGGGAATAATTACAGGATGGCTCTGCATCATATTTATGGTATAGATATAGGAACCAGTACGGTCAAAATTTACGATCAGAATAATGACAGTATTATAAAAGAAAAAAACATGATCGCCATTGAAAACAACGAATCTGTTTTCGCCATCGGCAGCGAGGCTTACAATCTTCTGGGAAGAACACCTCAGAATATAGAAGTTATCACGCCTATGTCAAACGGCAGGATCAGTGATATTTCCCTGATGGAGGCGGTTCTGCATACTTATCTGAAACGCTGCCCGGGAGGAACGGGATACCGGCCGACGCTGATCATGTCTGTGCCAAGTGATATGACGGAGATCGAAAGAAGAGCTTATTATACGATCGCGCACAGGGGGAGCCTGCGTCACGGAAAGCTTTTTGCAGTCGAAAAACCAATTGCCGACGCGCTTTCCTTTGGAATTCCTCTGAGCCGTACGAACGGTTCCATGATCATAAACATAGGTTCTCAGAGCACCGAGATCTCTATTATCGCAGATTCACGTGTCGTGATCAGCAGAAATCTTCCTCTCGGAGGAAGAAGCATAAATGACGCTATCGTGGCAAATGTCCGCCGCAAAAATAATCTTCACATCAGTTCAAAAATGGCAAAGCGGCTGAAGATCTCCCTTACCGACATGAACGGCCGGAAAATGGAAGGCCGGAAGGTCGTCGGGATCGATACGGAAAAGGGTATTCCCCGGGACGGCATTATCACCGCGTACACAGTGACCGACGCTGTCCGTGTCCAGATCGAAGATCTGACTGAAGAGATTAAAAAATTTCTTGAGCGCACGCCGCCGCAGATCCGCACCTGCATCAATCAGGAGGGCGTATATCTTTGCGGCGGAAGTACCCGTATCGCCGGTCTTGGTGAATTTCTGAACAACCACCTGGAATGTCCGGTCCGGCTTTCTGGATATTATGATCTCAGCACGATATGCGGCATCAAAGAACTGGTAACGCACCAGGATCTGATGAACCGCTGGACATTCCCTTTAAATAAGCGAAAATAAATACCTTACAGGGGCAACCATGAAAAAGAAAAGAAGACTGACTTTAAAAAATAAATATATTTTTACTATTCTGGTTTTTGTATGCATTTCTCTGCTGACACTGACAGCAACATCCTTCACTTCAATGTCGCCGCTGAGAAATGTTTTCGGCATAGTCATTATTCCAATGCAGAACGGACTCAATTCCGTAGGCGGATGGCTTTCCGAACAGGGCAGTATGCTGGAAAGCAAGAAGAAACTTGCAAAAGAGAACGAAACGCTGCAGGCAAAGATCGACGAGCTGACAGCTGATAATACCACATTATCTCTGGAGAAGGATGAACTTACAAGGCTCCGTCAGCTTTATGATCTTGACCAGTCATATTCTCAGTATGACAAGGTGGCCGCAAATGTAATTTCAAGAGACTCCGGAAACGGCTACAGCACATTTGTGATAAATAAAGGCTCTGACTCCGGCATCGCCACAGATATGAACGTGATCAGCGGAAGCGGACTGGTCGGAATCGTCACAAACGTAGGCAGCAACTGGGCGTCAGTGCGATCTATCATCGATGATTCCAGCAACGTCAGCGCCATGACAGTAAGCCATCTGGACACCTGCATAGTTTCAGGAGATCTGAGTCTGCTCGACGAGGGAAAACTCTCTTTTGACCAGATGAATACAGGGAATGAGATTTCCATAGGCGAGCAGATAGTTACCTCAAATATCAGTGACAAATATCTGGAAGGCATACTGATCGGTTATATTGATCAGGTAAATGACGATTCCAATCACCTTACAAAGACAGGACAGATCGTTCCTGTTGTGGATTTTTCTCACCTTCAGGAGGTCCTTGTCATTAAACAGCTGAAGGAAGCAGGAGGGGAATAAATGCGCAGAAAACTTGTCATGCTTCTTCTGGGTCTGGCGGCTTTCCTTGCGCAGACCACGGTCTCCAGGATCATTCCGTTCTCCTTCATCATGCCTAATATGCTTCTGATGATCGTAGTCATTTTTGCTTTTATGCGCGGACGCAGAGCAGGTATGATACTTGGATTTATTTGCGGATTATCTGTGGATCTGTTATCATGCCCGGTGATCGGATTTACATCGCTAGTATATGTCCTTATCGGTTATATCAGCGGATGCTGTTATAATATTTTTTTTGATGAAGATATAAAAGTCCCGGTCATACTGGTGGGACTGAGCGATCTGATCTACCGCGGATGCTACTATGTTTTTCAGTTTCTGATGTTAAACAGGATAAGCCTCCGGTCTTATTTTATTTATACGGTTCTTCCGGAGCTGATCTCTACTATAATACTGACGTTCCTGTTATATAAAGTCATGTTTATGATCGATAAAAAGCTTTCAGAATTTGAGCTTGAGGAGCAGCAATCACCTTGGTTAAGAAAATAATTAATACAGTAAAAAAGTTTTTTGATAAAAGAGTGACCATTGTCCTTATTCTTTTTGTCTTTATGTCCTGCGTACTGATCGCGCGCCTTTTTAAGCTGCAGATCATCGACGGTCAGTCATATGCGGATAACTTTACCGTCATGACTACAAGGACCCGTATGATCCAGAGTACGCGCGGAAACATATATGACCGCAATGGTGAGCTTCTGGCGTACAATGAACTCTCCAACTGCGTCACGATCGAGGATAACGGTTCCTATGAGACAACGCGGGAGAAAAACTTAAGCGTCAACGGCGAGATATATTACCTCACTAACCTCATACAGTCCATGGGCGATACTCTTACCCATGATTTCCACATTATAGTGGACGAAGACGGGAATTATGCTTTTGACGTTGATGAGGGAACCACAAGAGATCGTTTCCGCGCCGATGTTTTCGGCTATGCTCAGATTTCGGATCTGAAGGAAGATGAGGCAAATGCTTCCGCCGACGATATCATGAATTATCTTGCGGGTTCCAAACGTTTTTATTTATACAACGAGGATAACCCATATACGGAAGAGGAGCTGAAATCTCACGGACTCCCTGCAGAGCTGACAAAAGAAGAGATCCTGAACATCGTTATCGTCCGGTATCAGTTATCCCTGATCAGCTTTCAGCGGTATGTTCCTGTTACTGTCGCAAGCAATGTAAGCGCGTCAACAGTAGCGGCCATAGAGGAGAATATCAATACCCTTCAGGGAGTAAGTATTTCGCAGGAATCCAGACGTGTATATAACAAAGCAGAATCCATGGCGCCGATCATCGGATATACCGGAAAACCTTCCGCTGAAGAGCTGGAAAATCTCCGCCAGGAGAATCCTGACTATAACAGCAATTCCATCATAGGAAAGACCGGTATCGAACAAAGCATGGAGACTACACTCCAGGGCGTTGACGGAGAGGAAACGATCACTATCGATAATCTGGGCAAGGTATTGGATATCAATGAGGATTCCCGTATAAATCCTGTACAGGGAAATGACGTTTATCTGACTATAGATGCAGAACTGCAGGAAGCATGTTATCAGATCCTTGAACAGCGAATAGCCGGAGTGCTCCTGAAAAAAATACAGGATGAAAAAGAAGGTCCCGCCGAAATTAATGACGCGGATAACGATCTTTATATTCCGATCTATGATGTGTATAAACAGCTGATCAACAACAACATAATAGATATTAATCATTTTTACGCAGAGGACGCCGGCGAAACGGAACAAAATGTTTATAATAAATTTCTCAGCCGGCAGCAGGAAGTGATCGACTGGGTGGCACAGGAGCTTTCTGGCGAGGGCACGCCATACAATCAGCTTTCTGAAGATAAGCAGAGCTACCTTGATTACGTATACAGTACCTATCTGACATCGGATACCGGTCTTGTAAACAAAAAGCTCGTGGATAAAGACGACGCCATGTATCAGGCATATTTCAAGGAGGAGACGATATCTCTTTCACGTTTTCTTTCCTATGCCTCCACAAAAAACTGGATCGATACCACAAAGCTTCCCGAATCGTCTGATTATCTGGATTCCGGCGAGATTTATCAGCAGATCATCAGCATGATGCAGCAGGATCTTTATAATAAATCTGACTTCAGCCGTATCATCTACAGCTATCTTATCGATGATGATGTAGTGACCCCAAGCGAGCTCTGCCTGATCCTGTATGATCAGAATACTCTCAGCAAGGATGATGGTATTTATGAAGATTTTGCCTATGGCAGTATGACGGCGTATGAGCTTATCACAGAGAAGATACGAACTCTGGAACTGACGCCTGCCCAGATCGCACTGGATCCATGTTCGGGCTCCGCCGTTCTGAACGATCCTGACACAGGTGAAGTGCTTGCTCTGGTAACATATCCGGGATATGATAATAATCTGCTTTCAAATGATATGGACGTAAGCTACTATAATCATTTGTATAACGATCAGTCCACGCCGTTTTATAACAAAGCTACACAGCAGCTTACGGCTCCCGGTTCTACTTATAAGATCGTAACTGCAGTAGCGGGATTAAACGAAGATATTATCACTACGGACACTCAGATAGCATGCAACGGCCTTTTTGGCGGCGGATTTCTTGACGCTACCGATCAGGTAAGATGCTGGCTGTCAGATGGTCATGGCGAACTGAATGTGGTGGGCGCAATAGAGAATTCCTGCAACGTCTTCTTCTGTACGGTAGCGTATAATCTCGGAATGGATGAGGAAAACGCTTATCAGTCAAATCAGGCACTGGAAAAGATACAGGAGTATTCCGCTTTATTTAATCTGGACCAGAAGACAAATATCCAGATCACGGAATCAGCGCCCGAGGTCACAGAGGACATGCCGCTGCCTTCAGCTATCGGTCAGGGTACTCATAACTATACGACATCACAGCTTTCCAGATACGCCGCTACCATATATAACAAAGGCGTAAGCTATGATCTGACGCTGATTCAGAAAACAACAGATGCCTCCGGAAATATCATAGAGCAGTCTTCACCTGTCATTTCCAAAACATCAAACTTTTCTGATTCTATCTGGAATGCTATCAATGAAGGAATGTCTCTGGCCGTATCGGACAGTACATATCTGGCGGGACTTCCGATTGAAATGTACGCAAAGACAGGAACCGCGCAGGAGGCGACAAACCGGGCCAGCCACGCACTGATCATAGGTTTCTCACATTATGAGAGTCAGGATGACATCGCTTTTGCAATAAGGATCGCCCACAGCTACAGCTCGACAAACGCCTGTCTTGTAGCCGCAGATATTATGCGTTATTATTACAGCCTGAATGATGAGACAGAAATACTTACAGGTACCGCTATGCAGCAAGGCATTTCAGATGAGGCGGTAACGGATTAACAAAAAAATGGAGATTCTATGCTTAGTCAGTATAAATTAAAGGATTACAATTTCAAACTGGTGTTTGCCCTGATCATCCTCAGCACGCTTGGCGTTATGCTGGTTAATTCCGCGGACTCATCTCTGCGGAACCGCCAGCTGGCCGGCGTAATAGCAGGGGTTATAATCATGGTCATACTTTCTCTTGTGGATTACAGCTGGATACTGAACTTTTACAAAATAATTTATATTGTGAATCTGGTAATTCTTGTACTGGTGCTTATAACGGGTACGGCAAAGAACGGAGCCTCACGCTGGATCGAATTCGGAGGAATGCAGTTCCAGCCAACTGAGATCTCAAAGATATTCCTGATCCTGTTTTTCTCCATGTATCTTATGCTGCATGAAGAAATACTGAACACCTTTCCATCCCTGGTACGTTCAGCAGGACTGCTTGCAATACCTCTTTTTCTGATCATAAGCCAGCCCGATCTGAAAAACACGATTACAATTGCCTTTATTATATTTCTGCTGTTCTATGTGGCAGGACTGAGTTATAAAACGATTTTTCAGTTTCTTCTCGCTGTTATCGTGATCGGAGGCGTTGCTCTGCTTCTTATTACCAGAACGAACCTCCCGATCGTAAAAGACTATCAGCGCGACCGTATCATGACGTATTTTAATCCGGAGGATGAAGAATATTCAGAGGACGCGATCCAGCAGTCGAACTCGATAACGGCCATCGGATCAGGTCAGCTGGCAGGAAAGGGCCTTAGCAACAATGAGGTTTCTACATCAAACAAGGGTAATTTCGTTGCTGAGCTGCAGAACGACTTTATCTTTGCCGTGGCAGGAGAGGAGCTTGGTTTTATAGGGTGTGCCTTCATTGTCTTTCTTCTGCTGTTTATAGTTTATGAATGCATAAAGACAGGGCGGACCGCGAAAGACGTTTCCGGGGTCCTTGTCTGTACGGGGATTGCGTCGCTGGTCGCCGTGCAGAGCTTCATAAACATATGCGTCGCTACCGGACTGTTCCCGAATACCGGAACTCCGCTGCCATTTGTAAGCTATGGTCTTACTTCCCTGCTTAGTATGTATATCGGAATGGGAATCGTTTTAAATATAGGACTGCAGAATAAGAACTACTATATATATGAGACCAATCAGGTAAAACGCCGAAGGATCAGCAGATTTCGTACCGTTTTGCAAAGATTTAATTCTTAATTTTTAAAAAGAGGACATATACAGATGAATCCAATTACTTTACCGGGAAAAACCAGAAAGGAACGCCTGGTCAGAAATCTTCTGATAGCGCTGATCACTGTCATAATGATCATGGTCGGAATCATTGGTTATCTTTTTTTCAATGAGAGTGGAAAAATTCATGACCTTCAATATCCGTACTCCTGTGAAAACCTCACGCCTTATCTGGATACGGCGTATAAAACCACAAACGTAGCCCCTTCATTTGCTTCTGATCTGTGCGTGTCGGACGGAAACGTTGCTTCTGATATCAGTTTTTCCTCAGGCCAGGAGAGAGGTCTTTTATTCAATCTTGAAACAAAGGAAGCTGTATTCTCGCAGGGTGCGTATGATACAGTCTATCCGGCCAGCATCACAAAGCTGATGACTGCCCTGATCGTGGCTAAATACGGAAACCTGGATGATGAAGTCACCATGGAAGCTTCAGATTTTGCTCTTGACGCCCAGTCTCAGATGTCCGGCCTGGACATAGGAGACGAGGTGACTATGAAACAACTGTTTTCGGCACTTCTCGTATATTCGGCGAATGACACTGCCATGGCGATCGCCCGTCATATGAGCGGCAGTACGGAAGCTTTCGTTGATCTTATGAATCAGGAAGCACAGCAGTTAGGTATGACAGGGACACATTTTGTCAATCCTCATGGTCTTCACGACGACAACCACTATACCACAGCATATGATATATATCTCATGCTGAATGAGATATCCAAATACACCGAGATCACGGACGTCATGAAGAACGCCTATTATACTCTTGAAATATGGGGAAAGGACGGAAGCTACAAAGCCTATAACCTTCCTTCGACGGATAAATACCTTAACGGCGAGCATACTCTTCCCGAAGGGATCACAATTATGGCGGGAAAGACCGGAACCACTGATGAAGCAGGATCATGTCTGGCACTGGCCGTACAGAACCGATACGGGATCCCATATATTTCAATTGTCCTGAACGCCTTTAACAAACCAACACTTTATGCGGATATGGACACGCTCCTGACAAAAACAAACTCCTGACATACGAGCCTGTCATAACCCGCCGCTTAAGTATCGGGAAGCTTCTCGCACTGAGATGAAAGCTGTACGAACAGGAGTTAATTTGCTTGTATTTTTTCGTCAAACACTCTATAATTAATACATGAACGCATAAGTTTTTAGTCTAAAATCATAAAACTAAGGAGGAAACTGCTATGGTTCAGTTAATTGCAGGTAATAATGGTAAAGGTAAGACTAGATATCTTTTAGATGAAGCGAACAAAAACATAAAAGAGGCTACAGGAAATATCGTTTACCTCGATAAAAATACTTCTAAAATGTACGAATTAAACAATCGTATCAGATTGATCAACCTTACATCATATCCTATTAAAAACTCATCAGAATTCATTGGTTTCGTATGTGGAATTATCTCACAGGATCACGATCTTCAGTATGTATACGCAGATAATTTCCGCAAGATCGCTGCTATCGTTGAAGATGCAGAAGAACTGGATTCAGTCATAGCTGAACTGGAAAGTATCAGCAATACTTTCGGCACAAATTTTGTGATCAGTATCGGTCTTGACAAACAGGAGCTGAGCCCGGCATTACAGGAGAAAGTTGTTGTTGCATTATAATCATAATAATGCATACATTAATAATAGATGACAATAGCAGAAGGAATTATACCTGTTCTTTTGATAGCGTATAGTTCCTTCTGATTTTTTAGGAGAATATTATTGAAAAAAAAATCGAGGACCTCTTTTAATATCAGCCTGGTCATTTTCCTCATGATCTTTATATACCTGCTGGCTACCATAGTTATTTATTTTACGACGGATCACATTACGTCCTATCAGGTAAAGCCGGGTACTCTGTCACAGAACAGCACTTATACGGCAGTCGCTCTGAGGGACGAGACCGTTGTCACATCTCCCGGCGGCGGTTACCTGACTTATTACGTGCCTGAGGGTGGACGTACGGCGGTCAATGAAACCGTTTATTCGGTTAACGCCTCGCCGCAGACCCTGCCTGCCGCAGACTCCGCCGGCAGTAACAGTGATAAGACCCTTGAAACGCTGAAACAGCTTTCTTCTGATTTCTCCGGAATATATTCATCTGACCGTTATAATTCCGTGTATGATCTGCAGTATTCACTTAAGTCGCAAAACCTTACCGCTTCCCGGGAATCCACTGCAGGTACGGAGGTGAAGGCAGATTCCGACGGAATCATTTCCTACTATACGGATGGTTATGAGTCAAGGACTGCCGATACCGTTACAGAAGATGATTTTATTTATAATAAATATCATAAGCAGCGGCTTCAGACATCTGAAGCAGTAAGCGCGGGAGCTCCCGTCTATAAACTGATCAACAGCGAGAACTGGTCTATTGTGATACCTCTCTCTGAAGGTCAGCTTAACCGCATCTCATCTTATGAGACCATTCCTGTAAGATTTGAAAAAGACGGAAAAACAGAGACCGGCACCGTAAGATTATTTGACCGGAATGAACAGCATTACGCCGAGATTTCATTCACAAACGGAATGGTCCGTTACTGTAAGGAAAGATTTCTGGACGTGGAGCTGATCACAAACAGCATATCAGGACTGAAGGTCCCAAAATCCGCCATCATCCAAAAGGATTTTTATCTTATTCCTGAAGAATATGCGGTTAAGGGAGGAACCGGAGGAGAAACCGGTTTTATGGTTGAAACCACTGACAAAAAAGGAAACCAGACCTCTGTTTTTGTCGCCGGTTCTATCTTTGACAAGGCCGGTATCAATACTGCAGAAGGAACGCTAAACATGACCGGCTCTGATGCTTCAGAAGAAGATTCCGCTTCTTTTTATCTGGTCGAAAAAGAGTATTTTAACAAAGGCGACCGGATCATAAGACCGGATTCCGAAGATCGTTATGCGATCAGTGAAACCGTATCTCTTGACGGCGTATATAACATAAACAAAGGATATGCGCTTTTTGAAAAAGTGACCATAATCGACTCCAACGAAGAATACTGCATCATTTCCAATGATGAGAAATCTGATCTGATGCAGTTCGATTATATCGTACGAAACGGCGCGGACGTACATGAAGATCAGATTCTCCGTTAGACAGTTTTGATATGAATGGTCAGGAAAGGATTCAAAGAAAATGTTACAAGATAATTATTATCAGGTTGAAGACCGGGTAAAAAAAGCCTGCCTTCGGGCAGGCCGCGATCGAAAAGAGGTGACCCTCATCGCCGTGAGCAAAACAAAGCCTGTTTCCATGCTTGAAGAAATCTATGAAACAGGAGAGCGTGATTTCGGAGAAAACAAAGCACAGGAATTAAAAATGAAGTATGAAAACATGGCAAAGGATATCCGCTGGCACATGATCGGTCATCTTCAGACAAACAAAGTAAAATACATTGCGGATAAAGTCGCCATGATCCATTCTGTCGATTCTGTCCGCCTTGCGGAAGTGATCAGTCGTGAAGCAGGAAAGCATGATCGCGTTCTTCCTGTGCTGATCGAAGTAAACGTAGCGGAAGAGGAGAGTAAATTTGGCGTGCGTGTACAGGATGCCGAAGCATTGATCCGGCAGATAGCAGAACTGCCGAATATTCATGTAAACGGCCTTATGACGATTGCTCCTTTTGTAGACGATCCCGAGGAAAACCGCATTGTTTTCCGAAAATTAAAGGAATTAAGTGTTGACATTGCCTTAAAAAACATTAATAATGTTAGTATGATTGACTTAAGTATGGGTATGACTGGTGATTTTGAAGTTGCGATCGAAGAGGGCGCTACTCTTGTGAGGGTGGGCACGGCGATCTTTGGTGCCAGAGAATACAATATTTAAGTTTCGCTTAACGAGGGAGAACAACATATGAGTTTCTTAGACCGATTTCTGAATGCGGTCCGTCTCAATGATGATTATGATGATGACGACGCATTTTATGATGATGACGATGATTTTGAGGACGATGAAGAATTTGAGGAGGAAGAGCCTCCGAAACAGAAGAATCGTTTCTTCAAAAAGATGAAAAAAGATGAGGATACCGATTACGAAGAGGAAGATATTCCGGTAAGAAGTACGAAAAAGACCACCCGTACTACATCTCCTGCCAGAACATCTCAGCGATCCAAAGTGACGCCGATGCGGAGATCGGCTTCTTCAAGGACAACGAATGATATGGAAGTTTCAGTTATTAAACCGGTTACAATGGAAAATACCCGAGAGATCGCGGACACTTTACTCGCAGACAGTACGGTCGTTCTGAATCTGGAGGGAGTAGATGTAGAACTGGCACAGAGGATCATTGATTTTGCATGCGGTACCTGCTATGCAATCGATGGAAGCCTTCAGAAAATTTCCAATTACATTTTCATTCTGACACCGTCTTCAGTGGAAATATCCGGTGATATCACTGATGTCCTGAACGGCGGAATCCCCTCTATGCGGGCAGAATATTAATGAATACAGAAGAACAATTCAGAAAAAGGATCACTGAGCTGGGTACCATGTCTTTTATGAAGGATATGGTAATGTTCAGTGATTTTCTTGATTTATATCAACAATCTGTCGTGCGGTCGATATCCTGGAAGAATACCGGCGTCCATGTAGAGTTTAACGGCGGTCATGAGTTTTCCGAACGCCGGATGGCTGCATTCATTCCGGATACACTTTATTATGAATGGGATTATCCTTTTTCCTGCCTTGAGATCAGACCGTTAAACCCAAAATACGCGGAGAAACTGAACCACCGTGATTTTATGGGAAGCATCCTTTCCCTTGGCGTAGACCGTTCCAGGATCGGCGATATTATTGTAAAAAACAGTCAGGCCTGGTTTTTCTGTCATGATCAGCTGATCGATTTTTTCATGAATGAACTTCACATGATCCGACATACGGAGGTTTCCGTAAGAATAAGCAGCGCTGATCCTGAAGATGTCAGGCCGGACATGAAAGAGATTTCCGGAAGCATAGCTTCCCTGCGTCTTGACAGCATTATCGCTCTGGCTTTCGGCGTTTCACGTTCATCCATCTCTGCTCTTATTCCGAAAGGAGGAGTACAGGTCAATGCAAGACCTGTGACATCCGCTGCCTTCCAGATATCTCCGGGTGATGTTATCTCTGTCAGAGGATATGGAAAATGTCGTTTTGAAGGTTCTTTGAAGACTACAAAAAAGGGACGTTCAATAGTAAAATTATATAAATACATATGATAAATCTGTTTCGCATACTTCAGAAGGAGAAAACTGACTATGGACTCATTAACGATCAGCAGTAAAAACGCCGGCAGAGATTTTTCCTATGATATCATATGGACCGACACCTTCAGAGGACTTGCTGACGCTGTTTCAGGAATCCCCGCGGCGCCGGGAAAGATCTGCATAGTAACAGACAGCAATGTATCCCCGCTGTATCTTGACTCCGTGATTTCTGAACTGCGAACGCTGTTTCCCGGGATATATCATTACGTTATCCCTGCCGGAGAAGAGAACAAAAACATAGAAACGATCATCGGCATCTATGATTATCTGATCGCCAATAAGTTTGACAGGACAGATATGCTGGCTGCCCTTGGCGGAGGCGTTACAGGCGACATGACAGGTTTTGCCGCAGCGACTTATCTTCGGGGCATTGATTATATTCAGATACCCACGACCCTCCTTTCTCAGGTGGACAGCAGCGTCGGAGGGAAGACCGGCGTTGATTTCGACAATTATAAGAATATGATCGGCGCGTTTTACCAGCCCCGCCTGGTATATATGAATATGGACACCCTGAAAACACTTCCGGATGATCAGTTTGCCTCCGGAATGGCGGAAATACTGAAGAGCGCCTACATACGTGACGCTGAATTTGCCCTCTGGCTTCAGAAGAACCGCCAGAACGTATCTTCCAGAGATCCGGATACACTTGCGCATATTATCAGGAAATGCTGTGAGATCAAAGCCTGTGTCGTTTCAGACGATCCCGGAGAAACAGGACTGCGCGCCATTCTTAATTTCGGTCATACTCTGGGACACGCAGTCGAGAAACTGAAAAACTTCACGATGCTTCACGGCCATTGTGTTGCGGCAGGCATGGCAGCGGCAGGATATCTTTCTGTAAAAAGAGGTTATATTTCAGAAGAAGAGTATCAGTTTATTCTGGAAATGAACAGAAACTTCGGTCTTCCGGTGAACGTGTCTTCTCTGACTCCCCGCGATATTCTGGAGGCTGCAAAATCTGATAAAAAAATGAAGAACGGCCGTATAAATTTTATTCTTCTTCATCCGTTCGGAAATGCTGTGATCGACAGTTCTGTCTCTGAAGATGATATTCTGGAAATGGCAGAAGTGATATGCGGCCGGGAAAGATGACATAATTATTTTATGAAAACCAAAGTAAAAAACAAAACATACTCTGAGAAAAAAATAAATAACACATCATTCTGCTGCATTTTTGCAGTCAGCATTTTACTTCTGACACTTTTTGACCGATGGACAAAGATCATGGCGGTATCTCACCTGAAAGGAGCCCCGCCTGTGGTACTGATCAAAGGCGTACTGGAACTCCGGTATCTGGAAAACCACGGAGCTGCTTTCGGCATGCTTCAGAACAGACAGGTCTTCTTCTGGATCCTTACCATGATATTCTTCTGTTTTGCTCTGTATTTCTTTTTTAAGGTACCGAAAACTACCCGTTATCTGCCTCTGGATATCAGTATTGCCATACTTACCGCCGGTGCGGCAGGTAATTTCATAGATCGAATTACTCTGAAATATGTGATTGATTATATCTACTTTTCCCTGATCGACTTTCCTGTATTCAATGTTGCAGATATTTATGTCTCGGCAGGAGTAGCAGTGCTGATCATTCTGGTCCTTTTCTTCTATAAAGAAGAGGAATTTCATTTTTTGCGCACCGGGGAATAGGTAAAAGACTAAAATAATGAAAACATTAACGATAGAAGTTGAAAACGGCGAGGATAATCTCCGGATAGACCGCTTTCTGTCAGAGAAGCTGGAATCTCTTTCCCGCTCATATATACAAAAACTGATTAAAAATGAAGGCTTGTCCGTCAACGGAAAAATCGTCAAGGCAAATTATAAAACCTGTGCCGAAGATGTGGTGACTCTCGAGCTTCCGGATTCCACAGTGCCGGACATCAGACCGGAAAACATTCCTCTTGATATTATTTATGAGGACAATGATATTCTGATCGTCAACAAACCCAAAAATATGGTAGTCCATCCGGCTGCCGGTCATTATGAACACACTCTGGTCAATGCCCTGATGTATCACTGCCGGGAACGGCTTTCCGGCATAAACGGCGTCCTGCGTCCCGGGATCGTCCACCGCATCGATCAGAACACGACCGGCACTCTTGTCATATGTAAGAACGATATCGCTCATCGTGCTCTGGCAGACCAGTTCGCCGTTCATGATATTACCCGGAAATACCGTGCGATATGCATCGGCATTCTTCCGGAAGATGAATATACGATCGAAGGGAATATTGGAAGGAATCCCAGAGACCGGAAAAAAATGGCTGTCGTATCACAGGGCGGAAAACCTGCGGTTACCCATGTACGTGTACTGGAAAGACTTTCCAGAGGATATTCATATGTGGAATGTACTCTTGAAACCGGCAGAACACATCAGATCCGCGTACATATGGCTCATATCCGCCATCCTGTTCTGGGAGATGACGTATACGGTCCGGCGAGATCTCCCGTCGCTCATCTGAACGGTCAGACACTTCATGCGATGACCATCGGGTTTATACATCCTTCAACACATAAATACGTAGAATTTGAAGCTCCGCTGCCGGATTACTTCAACGAATTATTGAAAAAACTATCGCGCTAGCCTGATGTGCAGCAAATCTTTTTACTGTTTCAGGCTGAAAGCTGTTTATGAACAGGCAGGAGGAAAAAACTTTGAAATCAATTATTACGATCGGCCGCCAGTTTGGAAGCGGAGGACATCAGATCGGCGTTCAGCTGGCAAATGAATTAAACATCCCTTTCTACGATAAAAACATTGTCGAGGAGTCCGCAATGAATTCGGGCATTTCTCTGGATATTATGGAAAAGCATGACGAAAAACAGCCCTCCAGCAGCTTCCTCTATTCTCTGGTGATGGATTCTTACTCTCTGAACTATCCATCGGCACTGATAGAAGAACTGCCTGTGAATCAAAAGATATTTATGGCTCAGTCTAAATTTATAAGAGAGCTTGCCGAAAAAGGCCCCTGTGTTATCGTCGGACGATGCGCGGATTTCATTCTGGAGGAATTCCAGGACCATCTGAGCGTTTTTATATACGCCTCTATGGACAAACGGGTCAACCGCATTGCAAACAGATATGACGTCACCGCCTCAAAGGCACGGGATCTTATCCGCAAAACCGATAAACAGCGTTCCAATTATTATAACTATTATACTCATAAGATCTGGGGCAGTGCCGACAGCTATCACGCCTGTCTGGACAGCGGCTCTCTTGGGATCAAAGGATGTGCTGACGCGATCCGTTACCTTGCGGAGCTTAAGGAGCGGAAAGACGAAGATATTTAACGGGAGCTTGATTTATGCGTAATAACAGACTATTTTCTAATTGTTTCATTGCCGCGCTCTTAAATATCAGCATAATTGCGGGAACCTGCTGCAATGTTTTTGCTGCCGGCTCCGATATTTCTTCCGCAGACGAACAGAGCATAGAAGAGACAGTATCCGTGATTTCTCCGGAAGAATACGATATACTGACTCTCAGTTCCGCGGAAGAAGCAGTGGAACAAGTTTTTTCCGGTAAGAACGAAGAGTCGGCAGAACTGATCCTGATGTCCGGAACAGCGCCTGAAGATAGTTATGGTGCAAATAATGTCTTTTTCTATGAACCGGGAGAATACTACATATTATCCTATGACAGCGCATCAGACGCTGATCAGGCGGAATCGCTTCTGGAAAGCGACGGATATGAGGATAACGAAGTTTTCCCGAACGAGGATCTCGAACTGTCCGGGGATGACGGTGAGCTGTCTCCTGCCTCTGCGGAAAGCTTCGACGGAATCTCCGCCATGGGCCTTGATAAGCTTAGCTCAAGGGCAGAAGAGTGGGACGGAAGTGTTTCCGTCGCAGTTATTGACTGCGGAATCGATTCAGATCATTCCTGGTTCTCCGGCCGTATCGATACGGAAAACTCGATTAATATTTCCAAAGACGCTGTCTCAGAAGCGGGATATGACCATGATTTCGAAGACAGTACAAACGGGCACGGCACACATGTGGCCGGCATCATAGCAAAAGCCACTCCCTCAACAGTGCAGATGATGATCATAAAGATCTTCTGGCTGAACGAGGCCGGTAATTATACATCCAATGTGCTGCATCTTTCGCTTGGAATCGACTATGCCGGCGAAAAAAACGCTGATGTCATTAATACAAGCCTGGTCAGTACCAAATCTATTTCAGAGGGTTCCATGAATCTGCTGAATGACAGTATGAGCCGTGCAATCGAGAACGGTACCGTAATATGCACCGCCACCGGAAACAACGGCAGGCAGTTCAGTGAGAATTTTCCTGCGCCTGCGTGCAGCAGCCTGCCAATATCTGTGGGTTCAGTCCAGCTGAATTCTGACGGCAGTTATACTCGCAGTTCGTTTTCCAATTATGGCGATGAACTTGATTTTTCAGCTCCCGGATCAAATATTTTGAGCGCCGAACTGAATAACTCTACCGGTATACGCAGCGGCACTTCCATGGCTGTGGCTCATATTTCCGCGGCAGCCGCTATGATCAGATTAAAACATCCGGAATATTCCAGATCCGATATATATCAGGTCCTTCTGGACAATTCAGAAGATCTTGGCAGCGAAGGCTTTGACATGTACTATGGAAACGGCTTCGTAAACCTTGCTGAGTATGAAGCAGAAGAAGCACATGAACACAGCTGGGATGACGGACAGATCACAAAAGCGTCAACGGCTCAAAGTCCGGGCGTTATGACCTATACCTGCACAGTTTGCGGGGAAACCCGTACGGAGACCATTCCGGCAAAAACTGCCTATGTATATGACGGCATAGACTATAGTCCTGTCTTTGATCCGGATTATTACTGGGAAAATAACAGTATGCTTCAGTCTGTATACAGAAAAGGCGATACTCCGGCTTTGCTGTATCATTTCGTGGCATGGGGTATGGACGCCGGTCTACAGGCCAGCCCTGAATATAATGTATTTACTTATATGAACCGTTACCCTTACCTTAGATCAGTATACGCCGACACTCTGAAAGGATATTACCTTCACTATATCTGGTGGGGCATGGACGCCGGTCTGAAAGGGGATGGTACGGAAAAGACACATATCTGGGATAAAGGAAAAGTGACAGAAAGGCCCACTTCGGCCTCCACAGGCATCAGGACCTATACATGCACTGACTGCGGCGCTTCCTATACGGAAACGATCCCGGCCACGGCAGATTGTATATATGACGGCATAGATTACAGTCCCGTTTTTGATCCGGGTTATTACTGGAATAATAACAAATTGCTTCAGACTGTATACAGAAGGGGAGATACCCCTGCTTTACTGTATCATTTTTATGCATGGGGCATGAACGCCGGTCTTCAGGCAAGCGAGGATTTTAACGTTTATCATTACATGAGTAATTACCCCTGGCTGAAAGATGTATACGGCAGCATACTCAAAGGATATTATCTTCATTACATCTGGTGGGGTATGGATGCCGGTCTTTCAGGTTTGGAGATAACGGGTTAAGAGAGGATTAATCCTCTCTTTTTTTGCCCCAGAAGAAGAGTGCCACCGTTCCCGGTCCGGTATGTGCCCCTATCGTAGGACCTATATCATAGATCTCGGGCTTCCCATTCATATTCGGAAATGCCTCTTCAACGATCGCAGCCACCGCTTCGGCGTCTTCCCTGCATGCAGAATTGGATATATAACATTTACCGTCATACGCGGCGCCGCCGCGCGCCTGTTCGATCATCTTATTCGCGATAGCTTTTATTACCCTGCGCTTTGTCCGTATTTTTTCCCGCACGATAAGCTTTCCCTCAAAGCTTACATTTAAGAGCGGGCATATATTCAGTACTTTTCCGATCATTCCCGAAGTCTTTGAAACACGTCCTCCCCGTATATAAAAGGTAAGATCGGAAGAGAAGAACCAATGTACAAGTTCAAGTCTGTGTTCCTCTGCGTACTTTGCCACTTCTTCAATGTCTGCTCCGGCATCTCTCAGATCGGCCAGCTTATCCATCAATAATCCATAACCGGAGGACGCCGCGAGAGAATCCATAACGATCAGCTTTCTCTCCGGATAGATTTCGGAGAGCTCTTCAGCCGCGATCCTGGCGGAATTTATCGTGTTTGAAATACCCGAACTGAGCGTCAGATGAAGTACATCTTTTCCTTCCTTCAGAAATCCTTCAAAGTACTCCCTGTATTCATTCTGATTGATCTGAGACGTCCTGGTCATTTCGCCTTCTGCCATACGCCTGTAAAAATCCTCCATCGAGACTGTCTCACCCATATCATCCAGATAAGGAGTTCCGCCGATCTCATAATGAAAACTGCAGTATCTGATATCCCGATCCTTCATCTGCTGATTATTAAGATCCACAGTAGAACAGCAGCTTAAAATATAATTTCCCATGTTTTTCCCTTTCATTTGATCTTTTTTCAATCCTTTCTCAGATGTACCGCTGAAGCAGCCTGGCGCCGTCTGCGGTCACCCATGGCTGCATAATGTGTCTTTGTGGTATTTACATCTTTGTGACCGAGTACATCAGCTACCAGATATATATCACCTGTTTCCTGATACAGATTTGTTCCGTATGTGCTTCGCAGTTTGTGCGGCGTAATTTTTTTTGTCGTGGTGATCTGCCGCGTGTATTTTTTTACCATGTTTTCAACGGTTCTGACGCCAATACGTTTTCTCTGGGAAGAGTAGAAGAGTGCGTGTTCATGACCTTCCACAGGCTCGATCCGTTTTCTCTCCGTGGCAATGTATTCCTTCAGGACAGTTTCGACCTCTTCGCCAAAATATACCATCATTTCATTGCCGCCTTTTCGTACGACACGGATCCCGTTATTATCAAAATCTACATCCTCTATGTCAAGGCCTACGCATTCGGACACACGTATTCCGGTTCCCAGAAGCAATGTCAGGATCGCCAGATCACGGCCCCTGGTCTTATCCAGAAACTTTTTCTGATGATCGGATAACGCGATGTCATCGCCGGTCTCGACCATATCCAGAAGCCTGACCACCTCATCAGCTTCCATGCGGACGATCTCTTTACTGTGAAGCTTCGGCATGTCCACCAGAAGTGTCGGATTGGTGCTGATCAGTTCATGTTTATAATAATATGCATAGAAAGTCCTGAGAGCCGACATTTTACGTTTTATGCCTTTTTCCCCGTTGGTGATCAGACGATGTGTCACAGGATCTTTATAGGCCTTCAGATAATCCATATATTCCTCAATATCCAGCGCAGTGATCTGATCCAGAACATCTATTCGAAGATCTGTGATTTTTTTGTCTCTGAAAAGAGGGTTCTCAGAAATCAGAAACTGAAAAAAGACCCGCATATCATACGCATATTTACAGCGCGTATTGGTAGAGGTATTCACGCCGGAGGCCCGGAAATAATCCCTGGCAAAATCCGGAAGTTCCTTTAAGATTTCTCTGAGCTTTATAGTATTTTCAATATCTTTCTGTTCATGATATGTAGTACGTTCAGTCATTATTCTTCCTTTCGGAGTGTATAATTTATTCCATAAACCTGTGTTTTCCGAATAATTCAGTATATCTTATATCATTCATAATAACAGTCTTTTGCTGTTTTATGCTTTATGCTTTATGCTTCATGTTTTATATCTATATATTTTACTGTTTATCTTTGTATTGTATCTATCTTATATCCACGACCAGATCCAGTGAATCTTCATCAAGCGTGAAATGATACATATTCTTTTTGTATTCAATATCATACTGCGCATTGTTTTCGGCATTCAGTGTCAGCTCCTGCAGCATGGCGTCCATTGCCTCATAACATGCATTGACTGACCCTGTTTCAGGACTTGTCACGGCGATGATCTCTGTCAGCGCAATCTCAACATAAGTTAAATTGTCATTCTCACTGATCGACGATGCTGTCAGACTTATCTGATCATCTGTAAACGTGATCACAGCATTCTTTGATTCTCCATTTCCCTTGATTTCATATGAAACAGCGTCCGGATCATCGTTATTCCGGTCATCTCCGGAGTCTTGTGAGGTTTGTGAAACTTCTGACAATTCGATCCCATACGACGGGTCAAGCGCCGTCAGCGCTTTCTCATAAAAAACCTTGTATTTAGGAACGTTTCCCGCTTCCTTTTTTACACCATTGATGACGATGCCGGAGAAAACCTCTTTAAAGTCTTTTTCATATTCTGCCATATCAATATCATTATCCACAGAGAGCCATATCTGATATACGCCCTCGTCACCCGGCACAAAATAATAAATGGAATTCAGAAAGAAACTTTTTCCATCCTCTTCGTACGTGTATTCTCCTTCAACAGTATAAACGCATACATCGGCATTCGAAGGAAGCAGTCTCAGTCCCTGTACAAAGGATGCCCCCTCGGTCCCTGCCAGATTATCGGCCATGCCCGAAGCTACTCCGGCCAGAGGAAAATCTTTTGTATCGTCTCCCGAGTAATCAAAATACATGAATGAAACAGTAGCTTTAGAGGACGGATAGTAATCCAGATTTGCAGTACCTTCCTCCTCACTGCTCTCCTCTTCCTTAGTTGCAGCCCATTCAGCGGGTACATAGAACTCCAGTTCTCTGAACGATTGCTTAGTCAAATTTCTGTTTATGATCTCAGACGATGACTCTGTGCTGTTTGCAGCCACCGCGTCCCGGCTGCTTTCAGACACCGACTGGCTTTCTGATATAGCAGAAACATCGGCGGATCCTGTATCCGCCGATACGCCTGACACACCGCCTTCCCTCCCGCAGCCTCCAAGGCCTGCAATCGCCAGACCTGCACAGACAGCCGCCGGAAGTATGGATCTCCTGATTCTATTCTTTACGCTCATAATGTATTTGTAAGGACATACAAGCCCCTTATGATCTCCTTTTTATAATACGTATTAAAACTTCCCAATTCATTATATCCGTACTTTTATTATATATGAAAAGGCTGATTTATGAAATACATGTTTTGGTATACGTAATTATATTATGTCTCATTGTCCGATATTGCTTTGTGCATATTTACCATGTTTTATCTTGTATGATTCCGCATTGTCCGATATTGTTATTTTGGCTCAGGCGAAATCCGCGAAAAAATAATGATCCTTTCCGTCTTTTTAAGAACGGTAAAGGATCATTTCTGCAATCATATTTTTGTATTACTATACCAACCTATTTATTCATTTCCCTTGAGTCTTTTTTTCGCTTTCATATTTTATCTTACCATCAAACACCCCCTTTACCGGAGTCCGTCAGGAAACGGTCTTTTTGTTCAACATCTTGTTCAACATCTGCCTGATCAAACAGATCGTAACCGACATTACGGTCAACGCCGGCAGATACAATGCTGTATTACCCGGTCCGCCGGCACGAAGCTGCATCGGTTTATGATCAATGATCTCCGGCACGTTTTCTTCAGGACTCATTTTTCCTTTTACTATTGTTACTTTATTTGAATAAACACTGTTAAGTGTATATCCCTTTGGTGCTTCAATTTCTCTGAAAATGTATGTTCCATCCTTCAGACCATGAAATATCGCA
>OCVV010001142.1_pt1 | contig 29774 bp, 22 predicted proteins | sample 1539721 | NCBI WGS metagenome assembly OCVV01 (sample SAMN02144230, study PRJEB22623) | gut metagenome | biome: sheep rumen | host: Ovis aries | place: New Zealand | reverse complement strand
CGTTCCCATTCCGAACACGGAAGTCAAGCTCTCTTACGCCGATGATACTGGATTCGTTCCGGGAAAGTAGGTAGCTGCCAGCTTTTTTTTGTTTAAACACATTTAGCCAGGATTTTTCTGGCTTTTTTTTTTACTTTTTTAAAAGTTAAACGATTAATATTTAGGTAAAACAACACTTTAAACTTGCTTTAAAAAAAGTTAATGATAAACTTAAATTAACTTAAACATTAAAAGTATAATGGAGGTTTTTAATGAAAAAGTTAATTAAAGTTTTGTCGGCTGTACTTACCGTAACAGCAATCTTATCATTTGTCGGATGCTCAAAAAAATCAGCTTCATCAACTGCTTCTACTGGCGGTGCATTAAAATATGCTGATGTAGAGCTTGGAAAAACTGGTAGCGATATTTCTGCAACAATCAAACTGCTTACTCATCGAACAGATATGCTTCAGGATTCTTATACAGGTGTAACTTTTGCAAAATACCTGACAGAATTTAATAAACTATATCCAAACATTAAAGTTGAAATTGAAGGAATTACAGATTATGCAAGTGTTTCTCTGTTGCGTCTTCAGGGTGGAGACTGGGGTGACATTATGATGATTCCTGCAATAGATAAAAAAGAACTGAAAAACTATTTTGTATCATTTGGTGATTTACCAACTATGGAAAAACAGATTAAGTTTGCAACCAACTGGGAATATGATAATGAAGTTTACGGTATTCCTTCAACAGGAAACGCTCAGGGTGTACTTTACAACAAAAAAGTTTTTAAAGAGGCTGGAATCACAAAACTTCCTGCGTCTACAGAAGAGTTTATTGCAGATCTTAAACTCATCAAAGAAAAAACTAATGCAATTCCTCTTTATACTAACTATGCTGCAGGTTGGACAATGGGTGCATGGGATGCTTATCTCGGTGGATCCGCTACAGGTGATGCAGATTATATGAATAATGTTCTTCTTCATACAAAAAATCCTTTCAAAAATTATGGTGATGGAACTCACGCATATGCTGTATACAAAGTTCTTTATGATGCAGCTGCAAATAAACTTATAGAAGATGACTATACAACAACTGACTGGGAAGGTTGTAAGGGTATGATTAACCGTGGTGAGATTGGAACTATGGTTCTTGGATCATGGGCTTTTACTCAAATGCAGGGAGCTGGGCCTAATCCGGATGATATCGGTTATATGTCATTCCCAATCACAATCAATGGTAAACAGTATGCATCTGCAGGTCCTGACTATTGTTTTGGTATTAATGCAAAGGCTTCTGAAACTAACAGAAATGCTGCGATGATTTTTGTAAAATGGTTTACAGAAAAATCTGGATTTGCATATAACGAAGGTGGAATTCCTATTGCGGCAGAAGATAATAATTATCCTGCAGCTTATGCAGCCTTCTCTGAAAATAATGTAGCTTTTGTTTCTGATAATCCTGCTGCTGCTGGCGAAGCAGATTTGTTCAATGCCCTTAATTCTGAATCTGAGTTGAATATTAATGCTGGTGGTAATCTTAAGGTTCAGCAGATTATTGAACATGCTGCAAACGGCACAAAGACTTTTGATGCAATTATGGATGAATGGAATAAAGCATGGTCTGATGCACAGACTAGTGAAAATGTTGAAATAAAATATTAGTCACTCACATTTAAAAACACACAAAACTGGAAGACCTTCTGGCTGCAGCTGTTATGTGAGGGCAGTTGCAGCCTCTTTTTTACAAAGATTATACCTGCAGAGGTTTTTTATTATGAAAAAAAGAATCATAAATATCCGCTATTCGCGATGGAGTGTAATTGCAGCTTTTATTACAATTCCACTTCTTCTGCTCTTTACCTTTACCTATCTGCCTTTTGGTGAAATGGTAACCTACAGTTTTTATAAAATGAAATACATTGGTGAACGAACTTTTGTTGGCTTAAAAAATTATAAAGATTTATTCACAAGAGATGATATCTTCAATTCCCTGAAACTTTCTCTTTACTATATGGGCGGCTCTGTAGTTCAACTTGTTCTTGCCCTGCTGCTGGCCACTCTTTTAAGCTTTAAGACAAAACTTGGGAATCTTTTTAAAGGTATATTGTTTTTTCCATTTTTGATTAATGGAATTGCTATTGGTTTTATCTTTAAGTTCTTTTTTACACACGGTTTCGTTTTCGATACTGTGCTTGGCTGGCTAGGTTTTCCTTTAGATAAACTGCCTTACTGGTTGAAAACTCAGGGACTTAACAATGTATCTTTGGTAGGAACCTCTGTCTGGCGATATCTTGGACAGAATATGGTACTTTTTATTGGGGCAATAATGTCGGTAGATGCAGAACTTTATGAAGCTGCAGAGCTGGATGGTGCTTCAAAAGTACAGCAATTCTTCCATATAATTCTCCCTAGTATCAAGACTATTGTAACTCTTAACATAATTCTTTCTATTACGGGATCTCTTAGTGCATTTGAACCTCCATTTGTTATTACAAAGGGTGCAAATGGTACAGGTACATATTTTATCATTATGGATCAGGTGGCTCATACAAGTCAGAAGGTTGGCCTTGCTTCTGCCATGGCTGTATTCCTGCTTTTGATTATTTTTATTGTGACAATTGTTCAAAAACTGGTACTTAAATATGCATTCCGTAATGCAGATACAGGCAATGGAAAGGGGGATATTTTATGATGTTAGAAAATAAGGCCAGAACTAATTCTGTAATTCAGACTGCTTTAAAATATTTTGTGCTAGTTTTCTTTGCTTTCTGGACAATATTGCCTCTGGTGTCCTGCATTATCACTTCGTTGAAAAATGCAGAAGAATATCAATCGACATCAGTAATGATGCTGCCAAAGATTATTTATTTCAAAAATTTTATAGATGCTTTTAAGCTGGCAAATATGGGCAGGGCATTTTTCAATTCATTTGTTGTGCTTATATTTGTACTTGCGGGTTCAATTTTGATAAGCTCTCAGTTGGCTTATATCTTAAACCGCTTTCGTTTTCCAGGAAATACTCTGATTCGCCGCCTTTTTCTTTTTGCAACTCTTCTTCCTGGTGTTGCCATGCAGGTTTCGGTGTATTCCATTATGGGTAAGCTTGGTTTCATTAACCATCTTTACGGCTATATCATAATGATGATGGGAACTGATGTAATTTCCATATATATATTCATTCAATTTATGGAAAACATTTCAGTTTCTCTGGATGAATCTGCAATAATCGATGGAGCTTCCTATTTCAAGATTTACTGGAGTATTATTCTGCCACTTCTCAAGCCTGCTACTGTAACAAGTTTGATTCTTAAAGGCGTAAGTTGCTACAACGAATATTACTGTGCAAACCTTTATCTGCAGGATGTAAAACTTCGAACCGTAGCTATTTCTCTCTATACTTTTACAGGGCCTCTTGGCAGTAAATACAATCTGATTTGTGCTGGCGTTATTATTTCTATGATTCCGGCCTTTATAGTATTCATCCTGTGTCAAAAGCAAATTTACTCAGGCATTACAAGCGGAGCAGTGAAGGGCTAGGGCAGGACTCTCAGTAATTCTTCAAAATAATATTTGTCATCGATTTTTTTGCCGCCGCAGGTGTGGCCGAGTTTGCGGTCTGCACGGATTTTTTCACCGTGAAAATCACTGCTGGCGGTAATTATAAAGCCTATTTTACGTCCTAGTTCTTCGAGTCGAAGACATTCTGTAACACGGGCACCGGGATGAAAGGCTTCAATTCCAGCAACTCCCTTGTCATAGCAATCCTGAAGCATGTCTGGAAGTTTTCCCCAGGAAAGATATAATGACATAGGATGAGCAACTACCGGGACTCCGCTGCTTTCTCTTATGGCGACGATAGCTTCATCAAGATTTGTGCAGATTCGTGGAACGTACCATTTCCGGCCTCTTGCAAGATACTGATCAAAGGCCTGTTGACGGGTTTTTACGACCTTATGTTTTACAAGTTCTGCTGCGAAATGAGGACGACCGATTACTGTGTTCGGAAAATCTGAAAGAAGTTCATCTAATGTAATTTGAACTCCATCTTCGTTCATTTTTGAAATTATAGCTGCATTTCGTTCATTTCTATATTTAATTACGTTTTCTACTATTGTAATAAGAGATTTTGATGGATTATTTATACCTAATCCAAGCAGATGAAACTCTCCTGTTGGAAATGTGATGTTCAACTCAATTCCAGGAATAACTTTTACTCCAAGTTTTTCACCTGCTGTAACTGCTTCGTTTACACCTGCAAAACTGTCGTGGTCTGTTATTGCAATAACTTTTATGTTTTTTTCTGCAGCTTTTTCGATTATTTGTGTTGGTGTGTATTGACCATCAGATGCTGTGGTGTGAACGTGTAAATCTATCATAAGATTATAATAGCATAATTTTTAAATGTGTGATATAATATAAAGTTGTAGGAACTATATTTAAAAGGGGTTGTATAAAAGTATGCCAAAAGCGATGCAATATACAAAAGGGTCTATCATTTATTTCGAAGGCGACCACGATGAGCGAATTTTTATTATGCAGCAGGGTGCTGTACTTTTAACAAGTACAGATATTGAATCTGGGCAGCCTGTTGCTGAGCAGGTAAAAAGTGGTGAGTTTTTTGGCGTAAAGTCTGCACTTGGACATTTCCGCCGCGAAGAAACTGCAACGGCACTCGTTCCTACTGTAGCCGTAGCTCTTACAATTCAGGAATTTGAACTTCTTTTTAGTAATAATAAAGCTTTGATTATGAAGATGCTCCGCGTTTTCTCTAATCAGCTTCGTCAGATTCACAAGAAAACAGAATCAATTTTAAATAACATTCAGGAAGATCAGCAGTCTGGTATGATTGCGGTTGCTAACAGTTTTTATGAAGAAGAGCAGTTCCGTTCTGCCTGCGATGTTTATATGAAATTTATGAAGAGGTATCCTAATAGTCCTCACATTGCAGAAATTCAGAAAAAATATAATGATTCAAAACTTCGAAGCGATAAGCTTGCAGCTGTGAGTCGTGGTATTCCTGTTGATTATGATGATGATGGAGGAAATGCTTCTCTTAAGTTATTCTCTTTACCTGCTTTTGAACGTTTTGCTAAGACTTATGAACCGGGTGAAGTTATCATTGCAGAATACGAACCTGGAGACAGTTTCTATCTTATTCAGAGTGGTAGAGTTCAGCTTGTAAAATGTGTAAACGGAAGCAAGAAGAATCTTGATGTTCTTAAGCCAGGTGAATTCTTTGGTGAAATGGCCATTCTTGATAATTCTCCTCGTTCTGCAACCTGTATGGCTGCTGGCCGCGTAAAGTGTCTTGAGTTCAATAAAGAAAACTTTGAGCTTTTGATTACCGGTAACCCTCAGATGGCACTTCTGCTTCTTAAACTTTTCTGTAAGCGTATTTATGATCAGAAGCGTCGCTTTAGAATTCTTGTTATAAAAGATTTGCAGGCTCGTCTTGCTGATGTATTTATGCTGCTTGATGAAATGAATCCTGTAATAAACGAAGCTGAAAAACAGCGCAGATTCAATGTTACTATTGCTGATATTGCTCATTGGGCTGGCCTTAGTGCAGAAGTTACACGCGATGAAATCAATAAGTTTGTTGAGCGACGTAAAATTGAAGTTTATGACAACTACATGATTGTAAATAATATCAATGATATGAAGCGTACTGTCGATACCCGTGGTGGAGCAAGAGGCTCAGGCCTTTAATTAAAATTTGTACATCCGCCGACTTAGCTCACCTGGTAGAGCAGCGCACTCGTAACGCGCAGGTAGTTGGTTCAAGTCCGACAGTCGGCTCTGTTTTACGCCGTGCATGGAAATTGCACGGTTTTTTTATTTGTAGACATTAAGTATGAACCAACTAGCGGAGTGAGCGCCTGAAAATTGCGAAGGCTTGGAGCAATTTTCAGGAAAAGCCGCCATGGAGGGCGGCGACAGCGAACGTAGACGCCCGGAAGGAGCAGACAGGAAGTCTGCGACTGGAGGGGCAGTTCAAGTCCGACAGTCGGCTCATATTTTATTAACGGAGTTCTCAACGGGCTCCGTTTTGTTTTTTATAGTCGCCATTTTATCGATGAAGCTAAACTGGCCCGCTGACGCAGCCCAGTTTTTAACGCTTCTTCGATTTTAGGTGAAATAACTTAAAATTAATTAATAAATTAAATTATTTAACTAAAATTTATACAATACTTATCGCTTTTTATACTATGAAAAGTTAAGGACTCCAGATAGAATTAGATAAAATCCTGAAAAAAAAGTTTTGGGATTTTGGATTCTTCTTTCTGGAGTTGTTTTTATGTGGTATGGCTTTAATGTTTTGTGGCTTTTTAGTGCGGGTGGAAAAGAACCTTTTGTAAATCCTCATTTTATCAATATTGATGAAAATGAACTGGATTTTATGGCAGAAATGGGCTGTAATTTTGTCCGCTTGCCTACTGACTATCGTTTTTTCATTCATAATTTTGAATATGATAAATATGATGAAGAAATGTTAAAAGTTCTTGATAAATGTATAGATGCCATTGTCAGCAGGGGAATGCACTGTTCTCTTAATGTTCATCGCGGACCTGGCTACTGCATAAACGGAAATGAGTTTGAACGTGATAATCTTTGGACAGATTTAATTGCTCAAGATGCCTTTACAAATCTTTGGAAAACTTTTGCAGAACGTTATAAGAATTATTCAAAAGACCAGTTGAGTTTTGACCTGCTCAACGAGCCGCCTAATCCTGGACAGTATGGCCTTACCCGCGAAAATCATAAGGCTATTATGTCACGTGTTACCAGAGAAATAAGGAAGATTTCACCAGATAGAACCGTTGTTTGCGATGGTTTAGGTGGTGGACATCTTGCTGCTCCGGAACTTGCAGATTTAAATGTTGTTATGAGCGGTCGAGGATATCAGCCTTTTCATCTTACTCACTGGAAAGCTGAATGGAACGAAAAGAACGGTTCAATGACCTGGGATTATCCAGAATGGCCTGGTGTTAATGAAAACGGTAAAATTTGGAATCGTCAGGCTATGCTTGATTTTTATAAACCCTGGAAGGAATTGAAAGATGCTGGCTGCGAGGTTCATATTGGTGAGGCTGGTGTTTATAACAAGGTTCGTAATGATACAGCTCTGGCCTGGTATCGGGATTTTTTTGGTGTTTGTAATGAACTTGGTTTTGGTTTTGCTTTATGGAATTTTAGAGGACCATTTGGAATTGTTGAACACCGACGCGAAAATACCCATTGGGAAACCATGCACGGTATGATAGTAGACCGGGATTTGTATGAATTATTCAAAGCGAGTATGAAATAAGAGGATTTTACGCGGTCTTTTTTGCAAAGACCGCTTTTTTCATTCTTCTTTATAAACTTTTACACAGGCTCTGGAAAAAAAATAACAGATATTTCTAAAATGCAAAGTGTAATTAAGTGAAACAATTATTGTTTTATAGTATATTATATAGTAGGAAATAATATGAAACGTTTAATTACAATAATGTTTACTTCGGCCTGCTTATTTGTATTGAATGCGCAGGAAAAATCAGAAAATATTAGAACGATTACAGTTGATGATGCTGTAATTCTGGCTGCGGATAATAATATTTCACTTAAAAGACAAAAAATTAATTTAGATACACTTGAACGCAGAAATAAAACTTCATGGAATGGAGTTATTCCTTCGGCAGGTGTAAGCGCGGGATTCGAGCTGCCTCTTGAGACATCACCTATGAATTCAAATCCTGCAGATTATACTTTTAATATATCAGCAAGTATCAGTTTAAGAATTACACCTTCACTTTATACTTCAATCAAAGATGCAAGACTCAAATATGAAAGCGGCAAAACTTCATACGAAGAGGCTGTTCGTCAGATAGAATTGAATGTGCGAAAACTTTTTTATAGTCTTCTTTATACAAAAGAAAGTATAAATCTGCAGAAACGCAATATGGAAACGGCTCGACTCAGATATGAAAACAACCGCGATAAATATAATCGTGGTCAACTCTCTGAACTGGATCTTTTGCAGTCACAGTATAGTTACGAAAGTCAGAGACCAGCTATAGAATCTGCAGAGATTTCATATCAGAATAACCTTGCTTCATTTAAGCAGATTATGGGACTTTCGCAGAATGAAAAAATAGAACTTTCTGGTTCGCTTGCAGATACTATCCCTCCTGAATCTTTTTCTATTTCTCAGACAGTTGAAGATTTACCTTCCGTAAAAAAAATAAAAGCCAGCATAGAACAGCAGAAAAACTCCCTTCTGTCAACTAGATTTTCAGCGTATGGACCAACTCTTTCTGCAAGTTATTCTTATGGAAAGGCTGGAAGTAATCTTACTAAAGATTTCAGTGATTTGAGTACGACAGGAAATAAGATTTCTCTGGGTATTTCAATTCCTCTCGACGGCTACATTCCATGGACAACCGGGTCTCAGAGCATTGCAAATCAAAAGGCAGCACTCAAAGATCTGGAACTTCAGCTTGAAAATGAAAAAACAACTGCAGAGTTGAATTTACAGAACAGCATTAAAAACATCCTTCAAAAACAGAGCCAGATGGAGCTTTTGGACCGCAATGTTGAAATTGCACAGAAGGCTTATGATATGACTCTTACAGCTTACAATCATGGTTCTAGAGATTTACTTACTTTGCAGAATTCAGCCGATTCATTACTAAGGGCAAAAACAGACAGAGAGTCACACATTTATAATTTGATTTGTGCGGTACTTGATTTGGAAAATACATTAGGGATTCCATTTGGTTCTCTTGGAGATAATAAATAAGAGGTTTGTATGAGCAAAAAAACGACAACTACTGTAATTGTATTAATTATTTTGATTGCGGTTACTGCAGGTGCAGTATTTTTCATTAATAAATCAGCAAAGAACAAGAATCAGTCTGCGGGTGGCTTTGGCGGAGGTTTTGGTCGTGGGCCGCAAACTGCAACTGCCGTACGTACCGTTATTGCAAAAAATCGAACCATAACTGATTTTGTTTATACAAACGGTGAAATTGAAACTCAGAAATCAATTGAAGTTTTTCCTTCTATTGGTGGTAAGGTAGTTGATATGAGAGTTTCACTTGGTTCTCCTGTAAAAGCTGGAGACATAATTGCTTATATAGACCCATCTGAACCTGGAAGTTATTATGCAAAAAGCCCGGTAACTGCTCCAATCGACGGAAGTATAATTACTTCGCCTGTAAAAATAGGGCAGAAGGTAAGTATGAATTCTGTAATCACAAAAATTGGTGATATTGGAAATCTTCAGATTACTTCTAAAGTTCCGGAGCGTTATGTAGCTGATATTGCAATTGGTCAGAAGGCAGAAATTACACTTCAGGCCTATGGCGAAGAAAAGTTCATGGCATCAGTTGTTCGCATTTCTCCTGTTGTAGATCCGGCTACTCGTACAAAAGAAATCATTTTGAATTTTGATAAAAAATATGACAAGGTAAACGCCGGTATGTTTGCCCGTGTAAAACTCTTTACAATTGACTATGGCGGATATCCTGTTATTCAGCAGGATGCCTTTGTTGAAAATAGTGATGAATATTATCTGTATGTTGTAAATGAAGATTCTACTGTAACAAAACGTAAGGTTGTTCGTGGAAAGAATATAGATGGATTCTTTCAGGTTACAGAGGGAATTAAAGATGGTGATGTAATTGTTCTTGAAGGTATGCTTTCTCTTTATGAAGGAGCAAAAATCAAGGATATCAGTGGAAATGTAAAGCCTGCTGAAGAGCCTGCACCTGATGCAGGTAAGGCAGTTGAAGCAGATAAAAAAACAGAAGGTAAAAAGAAATGAGTTTAAGCAGAAGAACACTTGAACATCCGGTTTTAATTCTCATCGTTTTTGCTCTTCTTGGTATGCTGGGAATTTTCACACTGAGCAATGTTGCAATTGCCCTTATGCCGGAGGTTGAAAATCCGTCACTTTCAATTAATACATCATATCCTAATGCAGATCCAGAATCTGTAGAAAAGTCTGTAACTAAGATGATTGAAAGTGCCGTAATGAGCGTAAATGGTCTTAAGAATCTGACTTCCACATCTAATGAAGGCTCTTCAAATGTTTCATTGGAATTTGAATATGGAACAAATCTTGATACTGCGATGAATGATATTCGTGATAAACTTGACCGTGTAAAGCGTGGACTCCCGGATAATGCCGGAACACCAACAATTTTCCGTTTTACAGGCGATAATGGCGAAATCATGAGAATCCTTATACGCGGTAATCGTTCTGTAGATGACCTGAAATCAATTGCAGAAAGCAACGTTGTAAGCATACTTGAACAGGCTGATGGTGTAGGTGAGGCGGAAGTATATGGAGGTCGAACTGCACAGGTAAATGTAAAGCTTGATCAAAACCGTATGACTGCTTATGGATTTACAGTGCCAACCGTTACAGGTGCCTTGTCTCGTCAGAATCTTGAACTCGGTGGCGGTAAGGTTCAGGAAGGTCATAGAAATTACATCGTGCGTACAACAGGTGAATATACCAGCCTGGATGAAATTAACGATACAGTAATTGCGACAATTAATGGCTACAGTATTCGCCTTAGAGATATCGGAGAGGCAAGTATTGGTTATTCAGATACAACACAGGAATCATTTATCAACGGTGAAAAAGGTGTTTATATCAGCGTTACAAAGCAGTCTGATTCAAACTCCGTAACTGTTGCAAATAATGTATATAAGAAGATTGAGCAGGCGCAAAATAATCTTCCTCCAGATGTTACGCTGGAAATAATCCGTGACTCAACAGATGCTATTCGTGAAACAATTAATACCTTAATTGATTCTGCCTGGCAGGGATTAATTCTTGCGGTAATCATTCTTTTTATCTTTTTACAGAATTTTAAGTCTACAATTATTATTTCAATTTCAATTCCGCTTTCAATCATCATTACGCTTTTTGCAATGAGTATGTTCGGGCTTACCTTGAATATGATGACTTTAACAGGTTTGATTCTTGGTGTAGGTATGATTGTAGATGCCTCAATCGTTATGATTGATAATATCTATTCTTACCGGCAGCGTGGTGCAAAGCCGCGTACTTCGGCAGTTCTTGGTTCTCAGGAAATGCTGATGTCTGTAATTTCTGGTAACCTTACAACAATCTGTGTTTTCATACCATTCATTTTCTTTATAAAAGATCTGGGCTTTATGGGACAGATGTTCAAAGGTGCAATATTTACAATTGTAATTGCTCTTGTATCTTCTTTGCTTGTGGCTATTTTTCTGGTTCCTGTTCTGGCAGGAAAATTTTTGCCTCTTTCAAACAGAAAAGAAAAGCCGGTAAGAAATCCTGTATTAAAAAAGGTTTATGGCTTTTTTGAAACTATTATTCAGTTTTTTACTAAGGCCTATTCAAAACTTTTGAAACTTGCCTTAAACAACAGACTTGTAACAGTTGTTGCCTCTCTGTGTATTCTTGTTGTTTCCTTTGCCTTTATTCCGACAATGCAGATTAATCAGATGCCTGCCGGTCGAGATGATCAGGTTCAGTTGAATATCAATATGGCTACTGCTACTCCTTTTGAAGAGACAAAAGAAACTGTATTGGCATTGGAAGCCTATGTAAAAGAGGAATGTAAAGGCTACAAGACAATCACGACTTCTATTGGCGGAAGAAATACAAACCGTGGTTCTATTACAATTGCATTACCTGAAACTGCAAAACAAATTGATTCAGCAGCTGATATGCAGAATAAACTTCGTAAGCATTTTGCTGAATTCCCTGGTGCCAGACTTTCTTTTAGTGAAGGTTTCCGTGGTCAGTGGATGGGAAGTAGCGTAGATATAGTTCTTCTTTCTGATGATTTGGATGCAGCTCTTGATACTGCAGAAGAAATTCGTGAAGTTATTTCTGCCAACAAAAAAATCAGTGAGCCTTCTGTCAGTATGGATAAGGGGTTGCCTCAGGTTGAAATTGTAATTGACCGTGAACGCGCCTATAACATGGGCGTAGACATAGCAACCGTAGCCCGCGAAATCAATTATGCGATAAACGGTTCAACAGCCTGCACTTACAAGAGCAACGGTAAAGATTATAGCGTAGTTGTTGCTTACAGACCAGAAGACCGCAAAACAATTAATGACCTTGAATCAATTTACGTTCGGGGCAATGGCGGAATGGTAAGCGTAGCAAACTTTGCGTCAATCAAAAAAGGCCTTGGTCCGGTATCCATTCGTCGTGAGAGCCAGAAACGAATTATTCACGTACGTGCCAGCAACCTCACAGAAGAAAATGATAATGTAATTGAAGAGGAAATTAAGGCCGCAATTCAGAGTCAGGTAATTATTCCTGATTCAGTAGTAATTAATTATAAAGGAGCCTGGAAAGATACAATGAGCCAGTATGGCTTCTATCTTAAGATTGCGATTATGGCCATTCTGCTTGTATTTGGTGTAATGGCGGCAACTTACGAAAGTTTTAAGGCTCCGCTGATAAACCTTGCAACTATGCCGTTTATTATTATTGGTGTAATTTTGATTCATAAGATTATTGGAGAGGCTCTTTCCTTTATGACTGCCATTGGTGTAATTATGCTGATTGGTATTGTAGTAAACAACGGTATTATCCTTGTTGACTATACAAATATTCTTGTTGGCCGTGGAGTCGAACTTAACAAGGCCTGCTTTGAAGCTGGAAAGAGCCGTTTTCGTCCTGTTTTGATGACTACTCTTACAACAATTCTTGGTATGCTTCCTATGTGTTTTGCTACAAGCGGACAGGCTAGTATGGTTAGACCTATTGCGATAGCTGTTGTAGGCGGTTTGATTTCCAGTACATTCGTAACACTTCTGATTATTCCAGTTCTGTATAGTCTGGTTATGAGAAAGAAAAAGGAGGCCTAAATGTATCGCGTTGAAATAATTTCAAATCAGTCTGTTCAGGACGATATTACAGAACGTCTTGAAAAAGAGATAGCCGGAGTTCAATACACTTTAATACCAGAAGTTCAGGGCCGAGGTATACGTACAAAAAAAAGCGGCGATACAATCTGGCCTGAAATGAATTTTGTGCTTTTTGCCTATGTAGAACTGGAAGAAGCAAAAAAGATTAAGGAAATTGTTGAGGCTGTAAAAACTCGTTTTCCAAATGAAGGAATCAGCCTGTTTTTTACAAAGGCAGAAGAAATCTAGCTTTATTTATTCATTTGATTCTTTTACGTCCCATGCAACATCTACATTGCGGTCTTCTTTATGAGGAATTCGCTGGTAGATGAGGCAGTCGGCTCTGTGAATTGAAACGCCCTTTGTTCTTGTTACATAACCAGCAATCAAATCAGGATAAGCTGGTTTACAGCATTGTGCGAGGTTGTATAAGACTCTGCGTTCCCCCTGTACAAGAACACCATATTTTTTCTGTGGCCGTGCATCAGCTGCTTCTTTTGCACCTTTTTTGGGACGAGACTTCTTAACGCGGCTAAAGTGCATTGCTCCGCCGCCAGCCGTTCCAACAGTACCTTCTATTCCTGCGGCTGCTGCGTTTTCTTCTGCTTTCAAGGCAAGTCTTTCACTGAACGTCGGGTCATTTGCCATGAGCCAGGAATGAATCTTCTGGTGAGCCTTAGTTGTTTTTACAAGCTTGAGCTGGGCTTCTGTAGGGTGAGCCTGAGGATTTGTAATAATTTCAATTATCTGAGTATTCTGGAGCGGGCGGGAAAGTGGAATAATCTTTCCGTCGGCTTTTGCTGCAATTATCTTTTCACCAATTGCTGTGTGAATAGAGTAGGCAAAGTCTACTGCAGTTGCACCCATCGGAAGTTTTTTTACATCGCCTTTTGGAGTAAATACATAAATCTCGTCGCCAAGCAGTTCATTTTTCAGAGTTTCAAAATTATTCCCTTCGGTAAGGCTGTCCTTAAACTGCTGAAGTTTATTTATAATTGCGAGTCGGTCTTCTTCAATAAGTTCGCGGGAACTTCCTTTTTTATAAAGCCAGTGTGAAGCAATTCCGTGTTCAGCCATATTATGCATATCGTGAGTACGAATCTGAATTTCAAGTGGCTTTCCTTCACACATTACAGTTGTATGCAGCGACTGGTAACCGTTACTTTTTGGCATGGCAATATAGTCTTTAAAACGACCGTCAAGAGGCTTCCAGAGTCCGTGTACAATTCCTACGAGAGTATAGCATTCAGCTGGTGTATTACACAAAATACGGAGTGCAAGCAGGTCAAAAAGCTCTCCGGCCTCTTTATTTCGCTTTCGCATTTTCTGGTAGATTGAATAAAAGTGTTTTGCACGACTTTGTATTTCAATCTTCATACCCATCTTATCTGCAGATTTATAAATACTGTTTACAGCCTTTTCCAGATAACTTGCTCGTTCATCTTTTTTCTGTGCGACAATAGCTTTAATCTGCTGGAAAACAGCCGGATTTGTATATTTGAGACTCAAATCTTCAAATTCATTTTTTTCTGCCTGCATTCCAAGACGGTCTGCAAGCGGAGCCCAGATTTCTATTACAGTCTGTGCAATCGTATGCTGATCGGTCGCTGAAAAATTCTTAATATTGCGCATTCTGTCCAAACGGTCTGCCAGTGTAATCAAAATAATTCTTGCATCATCACACATTGCAAAAAGCATATTGCGGATGGCATCAGACTGATGAATTGTCTTAGTATTAATAGGAAGATTCAGAATTTTATTTACAGTTAAAATGATATTGCAGACATTTTCACCAAAAGATTTTTTGAGTTCTTCTTCCTGAATTTCAAAGTCTTTAATTGAATGAAGGATTGCAGCTACAAGTGTTACTCCGTCAAGTTTACTTTCCGCAAGAATATTTGCAACGCGAAGAGGGTGGAGATGGTAAGGTTCACCGCCGGTTCGAGTTTTATTACCGGCTTTTTCTGTAAGAAGAGACCATGCTTGTGTAACAGCCGCTTTTTCTTCTGAAGAAAGATATTCGTGCTTCGAAAAAAACTCTTCCAGAAGTGCAGCCTGATTTTTTACATCTGATGAAAAAACTTTTTCGCTGCTCATAAATTAAAAATATCAGATAATGGACTTTTTTTCAAATAAAAATCCGTTAAATCTTTATATCTGATCTTCTTCGTGCAGTGAATCAAGTCTTGCCAGGCGTGCCTTATCCGGTTCAATACAAAGATTTTTTTCCTGGGTTGGAAGTACAAGACCCTTTGGTCCGTTTTTTGCACGGCGAAGATATTTTACATGGGTGTAATACAAATCAGTTTTACCAGCATTACGGGCCTTTGAATAATAAACTGCAAGGTTAGCGGCATCTAACAAGATGTTCAGTGGAACAGTCTTTCCTTTTCGTGCTTTTATAAATACATAGCCACCCGGAAAGTCACGAACGTGAAGCCATAAATCATCACCTCGAACATGATGTCTTAAAAGTTCATCGTTTTCATTTGCATCACGGCCCACAAGTATGTACCAGCCGTCAACTGTGTAATCAAGCCCCGGGTGATTTTTCTTCTGCTGTTGTTTTGGGGTTGTATCTCGTCTAAGCAGCTGTTCAATTTTTACAGGGTTCTTTTCGTTTTTGATTTCTTCATAAAGAGCATCTATTTTTGCAAGCTGCTTTTTTGCAATTTCAATATCGTGAACAAGTTCCTCAGAACCGCTTACAGCCTTTTTATACTGCTTATAATAGTCCTGGGCATTTTCCTGTGCAGATTTATCCGGGTCAATTAATAGACGAACTGTTTTACCGGTTTCATAGTCTTCGCATTCAAGGTAACGGGAGCTGCTGTTTATAAGGTGCCCAAAACTCAAAATAAGATCGCCCTGATGCTTGAGCTGTGAAGCATTCTTAAATGATTCAAGCTTTGCTTCCAGATTACGCAGTGCCGATTCTTTTTTAGAGCGGGTAGAGTTGTACCATTTTTCAGCCTTTTCTAAAAGAGATTCACGCGATAGGGTAGAAGAATGTTCAGAATACCACCAGTCAATAAAGGAATTAAAATTAGTAAAGGTGGGGAAAGCCTTCCCCTCGCTCGCACTACATTGCTCGCTACCCCTTCCAGCGGGGAGCCCGCCCCCCGCAACGCCCCCGGCATTTTCCGTGTTCCATTCACGAACAGGGTATTTAACTGCAACTTCTTCTGCCGACTGCTCGCGCACTTCAACTACAAATTTTTCGTCCTTCACTTCATTGCGTTCTGGTCGTCTGAACATTGGTTCAAGAATTGTATTATCGACATTGCAAAGCAAAACATTTGCTGCGTTATTCCAGAGTTTTATATACAGAATATAGTTTTCTTCAAACTCTTCCGGACCGTTTTGTGCTTCAAGTTCTTCTTTAGAAAGAGTCGGCTTTTTAATAAGTGAAATATGAACGTAATCTTTATTCTTCTGTTTTTCTTGAACAATACGGCTAAGTTCCATTTTGATTACGCGTTCAAAGCCAAGCTGGGTAACAGAATTAATGCGGCATCCCTTAATGTGTGCGCGTAAAAATTCCATAAAACGAAGCGGTTTATCATTTTTTGTAATTTTACGTCTGGTTTCGTTTAGGCGAACAGAGTTCTGTGCAGTACAGATAAGTACAGTTTTTGCAGTACCTTCTTTATAAGTATACAAGGCAAGAGTATCGTATCCAGGTTGAATTATTTCCTGAATGAACGCTCCTTCAAGGTTCAGTTCATCAAGGATAAGATTTATTTCATTACAGTTAAGTGACATTTGTTTTGATTATAGAGGATTTTATAAGAATTGTCAGTTAGAAATTGGATTGCAGGTGTGGTGCGATCTTCGGCTCAAGCCCGAAGAGGACATATTATAGAACCTGCACTCTCTTGACTTAACTTCAAAAATTTGGAAAATAGATTCTATGAAATTAAACTCTTTGGTCAAAGTCGTATCAGTCCTCGTCGTACAGGTTACAAGATAACCGGGAGTGAATGATATATTTTGGCAAAAGCAAAAATATAAAATAGAAGCTCTCCGGTAAGGGGAGCTTTTTTTTTATAAAAGATCCTCCGGTCAAGCCGGAGGATGACACGAAACAGGAGATACAAATGAAACACACTGGCGCACAAATCATTGTTAAGTTACTGGAAATGTACGGAATCGAAACCGTAGCGGGAATCCCTGGAGGTTCAATCCTTCCACTTTATGACGAACTCAACCGCTCTTCAATCCGACACGTCCTTGTGCGCCACGAGCAGGCTGCCGGATTCATTGCGCAGGGTATGGCCCGTTCAACCGGAAAGCCTGCTGTTTGTCTTGCAACTTCAGGTCCTGGTGCCATGAATCTTCTTACTGCAATTGCAGATGCACGCGCAGACTCAATTCCAATCATCGCAATTACAGGACAGGTAAATACAAGTCTTATTGGAACAGATGCCTTCCAGGAAGCAGATACATTTGGTCTTTCCTTCCCGATTACAAAGCATTCTATTTTTATTAAAACTCCATATGATTTGCTCGAAGCAATTCCAAAAGCTTTTGAAATTGCCACAAGCGGTCGTCCAGGTCCTGTTTTAATTGATGTTCCACGAGACGTTCAGCTCAAAGAATGTGATTTTGATACCTGGCCGGACATTAAAAAAATCCGTCTGCACGATATTCGTTTTCATACACCTATTGATGAATATTCAGAAAAAATGGGAAAAATTACAGATCTCTTAGCATCTGCAAAACGTCCTGTTTTATATTGTGGTGGTGGTTGTGATTCAGAAGAAGCTGCCAGTGGAATTAAAGCCTTTTTGCAGAATTATAAACTTCCTGTAGTAACAAGTTTGATGGGACTTGGCTGTGTACCGGAAAGTTCAGAGTGTTTTATAGGTATGGTTGGTATGCACGGAAGTCACGCAGCAAACGTTGCAATGCATGATTCTGATCTTGTAATTGCTGCCGGAGTTCGTTTTGATGATCGTGCAACAGGCGTAGTAAGTAAGTTCTGTCCAGATGCTAAGATTGTTCACATTGATATTGATGCCGCAGAAGTTGATAAGATTATGGAATCAAATATCTCTGTAGTTGCAGATGTTGAATCTGTATTCCCGGTAATTGCACAGCTTGTTAGCGAAAGAAAAATCAGCTCGGATGAAAGCTGGCTTAAGAAAATCAGAAAACTTAAGAGTGAATGCCATTCAATTGAATGCGGCCGTCCTAAGGGAGAAAAACTTGCAAATCCACGGGAAATTATTTCTAAGATTCCGGAACTTGCAGCCGAAGCGGGAATTGCTTCAGATGGACTTATTGCAACAACAGATGTAGGTCAGCATCAGATGTGGGCAGCACAATATTATCCTGTAGAAAGACCTCGTTCTTTCCTTACATCAGGTAGTCTTGGAACTATGGGCTTTGGTTTACCAGCTGCAATTGGTGCTGCTATCGCAAATCCAGATAAAAGAATCGTATGTTTCAGCGGTGATGGTTCAATCATGATGAATGTTCAGGAAATGGCAACACTTGCAGAACAGAATCTTCCTGTAACAATTATTGTTTTTGAAAACGGTACTTTGGGAATGGTTTACCAGCAGCAGAAGTTCCTTTTTGATAAGAATTACAGTGCTTCTGTATTCGGACGTTCTCCACAGCTTCTGGAAATTGCTCGTGGTTTTGGAATTGAAGCTATTGATGCAGATTCAGATTCTGAATGGTACAAAAAAGCCTTTGATAACAAACGTCAGAACAAACCTTGTTTCGTACGAATCAGCGTAGACAGCGAAGAAAACGTACTTCCGTTTGTTCCGGGCGGTAAAGCAAATATTGATTCAATTAGAGATTAACGCTCAATTGTAAAGAATGCGATTTCGCTTTTCCAGTCTATGGTGTTTTTGTCACAGCCGGTAATTAAAAGATTTACAATTTTCTGTAATTCTGCATTACCGCCTACTGCCTGACTCATTTTAGCACCGTAGGCTGATGTTTCAGGAGTAAACCATTTTTCTATTTCTGCAGGTGTAATACGGCGTTTTTCTGTAATTACCTGTGAAGCAACTTTTACTGTAAAGCCCCGGTTTCGGAACAGATTCGCAATAAAGATTGCATCCCATGAAAAAAGAGGATTATCTCTGTCTCCAAAGAATTCCTGCTCTGCTGCTTCCATTTTATCCAGTGTTGTTCTGAACGGAGGCAGGCTTTCTGGTGGCAAAATCTGTTTACGTACAATTTCGCTTATATGCTGTCCACGGCATGGAATCTTTTGAGAAATTACAACCTTCCAGCCTGTTGCCAGAGGGCATTCATAGTTAAAGTCTTCGCCGGCTTTTTCTACGGCCTTGTCTAAATCTGAATAGGGAACTGACGGAGTTTCTGCTTCATCAGCTTCTTTTTGTGGAGTCATAATTCCAGCCAGAGAATCAGCCAGTGCAATAATTGAAGGTTCACTTGCAAACGGGTCTGTAAAAAAGACTCTGTCAAAAACGGCTCCGTTATACTGGAACTTTACGAGAATATTATAAAAATCTTTTTGAGTAAGAAAATCAGTCGAAATTGAACTGCCACGGTACTGCAAAATAGGGCGGTCAAGGCTGCCAAGTGTGCGGCCGTATTGTTCAAGAATCTGCATACCTTTTTCTGTCCTGCAGACTCCGCAGGTAACTCCTTCCGGAGTTTTTCGTGCAATGTCCCAGAGTAAAAGTCCGTTATCTGCATTCCAGATAAGAGAACGATGATGACGCAGGAGGTCTGCCATAGAAATCATTGTGTCCCGGATTCCAAGCAAAACTTCTGCACGGTTTGAATCGAGGCGTTGTCTCCAGAAACGGTCTGCGCGGTTCAATACAACTTCTTTTGCCGGATCTTTAGGGCTAAAGGTAAGATTTTCTTCGGTTTTTATAGTTCCACTCTTAAAATGTTCGTTTACCCACCATTCAGAAATAGGATTTTCACCGAATTCTGATTTTTCTGGTTTATTGGCAGTAAATACATTTATAGAGCCGGTAGTTTCTGGAGAGGAGGCAAGTTCATCTGAGGTGTATTGTTCTTTTGTTTGTGTCTTTTCAAGAATGGCAGCAATCTGTAGTTCTCGTCTTGAAAGTACTCCTTCGCGGATTGTGGCTTCATAGCCTTGTGTACTTGGTGTATAAAAGACTCTTCCAGTTAGAGAATCTGGAAGGTACTGCTGAGCTACCCAATGATCTCTGTAAGCGTGAGGGTAAAGATATCCGGCACCGTGACCAAAACCTTCTGCATCACGGCTGTTATCTTTCAGATGGTTTGGTACTTCTGCATCTTCTTTTTCAACAGAAGCAAGGGCATCAAAGAAGGCCATGCTACTGTTTGATTTTGGCGCTGTTGCAAGATATAGTGCCGCATGAGCAAGAAAATAACGGCCTTCCGGCATACCAACGCGATCAAAGGCATTTGCACAGCTTTCAACAACAGTAACAGCATTTGGATCTGCAAGACCTGTATCTTCGCAGGCTGAAATTAACATTCTGCGGAAAATAAAATGCGGGTCTTCTCCAGCTGCAACCATACGTGCAAGCCAGTAACAGGCTGCATCCGGATCACGCCCACGCAGGCTCTTTATAAAAGCGCTTATTATATCGTAATGGTAGTCACCGTCCCGGTCATAAAGCACAACTTTTTTCTGAATGGATTCTTCTGCAGCTTCTTTTGTAATATAAATCTGTGTTCCATAAGCTGGAACTGGTGGTTCGGCAAACGGAGACCATTTTTCAGGTGTAGTTTCAATAGCAAGTTCAAGTGCATTTAATAAAGAACGGGCATCACCATTTGCTGTTTCAATCAGATGCTCGAGGGCGCCCGGTTCAAACTCAACTTTCCAGTGTCCGTAACCACGTTCCTCATCGTGTATAGCCTGATAAGCAGCCTTTTCCAGATCATTATAGGTTAGTGGCTTCAGCTGAAAAACTCGGGAACGGCTTACAAGAGCTTTATTTACTTCGAAAAATGGATTTTCTGTAGTTGCTCCAATCAAAATGACTGTGCCGTTTTCTACCCAGGGTAAAAGTGCATCCTGCTGGCTTTTATTCCAGCGGTGTACCTCATCAACAAATAAAATTGTGCGGCGGGAATAAAGATTGTAATAATCTTCTGCCTGTTTAATTGCATCTCTGATATTCTGAACGCCGGTAAGAACTGCATTCAGGGTAAGAAAGTTTGATTTTGTATGATTTGCAATAACGCGGGCGAGGGTAGTTTTACCGCTTCCCGGAGGTCCGTAAAAAATTACAGAAGTAAGCTGGTCTGCGGCAATTGCGCGGCGAAGGAGACGGCCTTTTCCAACAATGTGGTCCTGGCCGATATACTCATCAAGATTTCGTGGCCGCATTCTTGCAGCCAGCGGTTCCTGAGTAAGTTTTATCTGTTCAAATAAGCTTTCAGACATGTCTCTCCTTAATTCAGCTTATTCGCGGTTCCAGTTTCCACGTGCAGGATAGTATGACCAGAGACCAATATTATCATGAAGACCGGAATAACTGCTGAAGGTTATAGATGCATAAAGGGCACTTTCTTCTTCTGTTTTGTCTGGAGTAGCATTTAGAAGTGTAAGAACCTTATAAATGCTTGTAATCTGGAAGTCTGCATTAGTTGTAAAATCTGAAGTTGTATCAAGAGGCTTACCTTCTTTGTCGCGGAGAACACGGGTAATGCCGCCAGCATCGCTTGTTGTGCTGGTAAGTTCTCCCATTCCTATAAGGATAGAATCATTTGTTACAGCCAAAGCTGAAATTACAGTTCCTGCTGTACAGGATTTTTCCCAATCAGATGAATAATTGTCTTTTGTTTTATACTTAAGAGTATATCCGTCTGCATAAAAAATGTAGTTTGCCTCAGAGTTTTTTGTTTCATCTGTTGTAACTGTTTTTGAATTAAAGAATTTTACTTCATCATTGAACCAGGCTGCTGAGTATACACGAGAATCAATATTGCCATCTTCAACTTTTGAAATTGTTACAGGATTCTCGCTTGAATCGTCAGTTCCAACAAGTTCAAAGTATTTATAACTTCCGGTTGTCTCATCATCTTTTACATATGTACAAATATATGCGTGTCTATGAGCTTTTTGTGGTGCATTTGTCTGGAAGAATGCAAAATCTGAGTAATAAACTTCTTTTGTTGAGTTATATAAGTATGGAGAGCATTCTTCGGCATTTAAGTGAACCCAACTGCTTAAAACATCAGGTTTTTGAGAGGCCCAGATATCAAGTGTAGTAGGATTTGTTGTTCCTTCTGAACCAGTTGTTTTATAAGGAGCGGCAACAAGGTAAAGTGTGTCACTATTTGCAAAAACGCCGATAAGCTGCTTTCCATTAAATCCAGTATTGTCAAAATCAAAACTGGAAAGGGAAAATGGAACGCTCATTGTTGCCCAGCTGCCGTGTGTTTCGTTATCTGCTTTTTTATATCTTAATCCGCCGTCTGCACTAAGAAACAGATACTCTTCGCCGTTCATTGTAAATCTTGTAATCTGACCAATATTTCCCGAAACAGTTGCAGATTCCGGTGCTACGTCTCTTCTTACTTCATAAAAAATCGGGTCAAAACAGCTGCTAAAAATCATTAATAATGGAAGAAAAAGTATTGTAGTTATCTTATTTATTTTTTTCATTTTATAATCCTGTAGTTTTAATATTAGAAGTGATAGCGTACACCTAAATCAACAGAAGCAAATAATCCGTTGTCGTTGTAATCTTTATTTGTATACCAGAGTGGAATCCAATATGCATGTGCAGAAAGTCCAAAAGACCAGGTTTCTGACCATCTGTAGTAAGCACCTGCAGAAGCTTTCATTGCCAGAGCTGGAAAATACATAAGCTGCTGGCAGGAAACTGTAGCAAAACCTACATTCAGCATAAATGGAAATTCAAATTTACCTATATATGGCTGATAAACTACACCAAATGTAATAGGAACTGTAACCAGAGGTTTTTTTCCGACAGAAAGGTTGTATCCAAGAATTGCATCGCCACCAATGGCAAAATTATTTGAAAGAAAATAATAGTATCCAACAGAAGCTGCTGCACCAACATATAATTGAGAACCAAAATTCAATGGGAAATTTGCTCCCAAATCAATTTTTAGAAACTGGTCTCCTTCTCCATTCTGTTCATAAACATATCCGTCATCGTATTCATCTTCATCATTATAATCCTGCGAAAAAAGTGCAGTTGTACATAAAATTAGAGAGAATAATATAGAAATAAAGCGTTTCNATATTGCGACCTTTTTTTTATTTCAGTATATTTTGTTACTATAAGAATATACTGTTTTTATGGCAGTTTATCAATAAAACAGAAAGGGGCTTGGAAGGTTACATGAGCGCAGTTATTATCGACGGAAAACAGGTTGCTGCAGATGTTCGCGCAGAAGTTGCAGCTAAGGTTGCAGAATTAAAAGAAAAAGGTATTGCACCTTGTCTTGCAGTTATTTTAGTAGGAGAAAATCCTGCCAGTGTTAGTTATGTTACCGGTAAGCAGAAGGCACTTGCTGAAGTTGGAATGGTAGATCGTTCTGTACATTTACCAGAAAGCACTACAGAAGAAGAGCTTCTTAGGCTGATTGATGAACTTAATGCTGATGATTCTGTTCATGGAATCCTTGTTCAGCTGCCACTTCCAAAGCATATTAATGAAGAAAAAGTAATTATGGCAATTTCGCCGGAAAAAGATGTTGATGGTTTCCACCCTGTAAGTGTTGGAAATCTTATGATTGGCCGTCCAGGATTTTTGCCTTGTACTCCTCACGGAATTATCGTTCTGCTTAAAAAGGCCGGAATTGAAACCAGCGGTAAGCATGCGGTTGTAATTGGTCGTTCTAATATCGTAGGAAAGCCGGTTTCTATATTGCTCGCCCGCAAAGATGTAAACTGTACTGTAACAATGTGCCATACAGGTACTAAAAATATGGCTGAAATTACACGTCAGGCAGATATTATTGTTGTAGCAAGTGGTCATCCACACACTCTTACAGGTGATATGGTAAAAGATGGAGCTGTTGTAATTGATGTTGGTGTAAACCGCATTCCAGACAGCACTAAAAAGTCTGGTTTCCGCCTGATTGGTGACTGTGATTTTGATGATTTGAAGGAAAAAACTTCATTTATTACTCCTGTTCCTGGTGGAGTAGGTCCAATGACAATTGCAATGCTCATGCAGAATACTCTTGAGAGTGCAGAACGCAGATTGAAGGCGTAAAAATGAGAGACATTCAGAGTGAAGAAGACACCCGTGCCGTTCCTCTTACAAAAGTTGGAGTAAAAGGTGTACATTACCCTGTAACGGTACTGGATAAAAATTCAAAGCAGCAGCAGACTACAGCGACTGTAGATTTATATGTAAACCTTCCTCATAACTACAAGGGCACTCATATGTCGCGCTTTATTGAGGTGTTTCATAAATATCATGAAGATATTTCCATGCATCATTTTCTTGATATGCTTGAGGAAATGAGGGGAAAGCTTTCTGCGCAAAAAGCTTATGGTCGTGTACAATTTCCTTATTTTATAGAAAAGAAAGCCCCTGTAACTGGTGCTGCTGGAATTATGCAGTATATCTGCTCGTATGATGGCGAAGTTAGTGAAGAAGGGGAGCGAAAGTTTTATGTTTCCATTCAGGTTCCAATAGCAACACTTTGTCCGTGCAGTAAGGCAATCAGTGAATATGGAGCCCATAACCAGCGTGGAACTGTGAGAGTACGTCTGTTGTATAAAGAGTTTTTCTGGATAGAAGATATAATTGATATGATAGAAAAATGTGCTTCAACCCCGCTTTATACACTGCTTAAACGAAAAGACGAAAAATTTGTTACCGAAAATGCATATGATAATCCGCGTTTTGTCGAGGATGTTGTCCGCGAAGTATACCTTGGTCTTAAAAAGACAGGTTTTGAATGGTTTACTGTAGAAGCCGAGACAGACGAGAGCATTCATAATCATAATGCATACGCTTTTGCTGAATATTCTGAATAATCTGATAAAAAAAAGAAGAGAGCCGTTGCAAGCTTACCCGATAAGATTGACAACGGCTCTTATAACGTACGTAAAAATCAAAAAATTAATAATGTTTTTTAAATAAGTTTTTTGTTTTTAATTCATTTTTAAATCATTTTTTTAATTATTTTTTAATAATCATTTTTAACTGTTTGTTTTTAACTTTATACTAACTTTATTTACTCTATGATTATAGTAATATGACTCGAGTAATATGTCAAGAAAAAATGCAAAAAAAGTTTAAAAATTTGCAAAATTTTAGTGATTTTTCAGAAAAAAATAGCTTTTTTGTAAAAATAAAAGTACAAAATAAAAAATAAATTGGAAAATTTGATATGACTTAAGTCATATTCAATTAACAATGGTTAAAAATTCGGCGAGACAAGGCACATTCACGTTAAAAGTCATGTTTTCGTCGTTTTGAGGGGGTGTAATGTACCCTGAATAAAAAAAACGACCCTAAAAGAGCCGTTCTTTTACTTTTTTAATTTTTACGTACTGAATCACGGATTATTACGTTGCCGTGAACAACTTTTTTACCAATATGGTAATTTGGATTTTCAAGTTTTAGGACAATGGTTTCAGCAGCAAGCTGAGCCATTGTATTATAATTAATACTGTAGGTAGTTAGCTTTGGAATTCCTATATCAGCAAAGATTCCATCATCAAAAGCTGCTACAGAAATGTCTTTAGGAATACTGTATTCCATTCCTTCCAGGTTATGAATCAGCTTGTAGGCAGTACGGCACTCATTACAGATAAACGCATCCGGCATTTCGTCTGGTAAAATAAGGCTGATTTCTTCGCCATAGTCATTTACATCTGGAATAAGGAATTCTTTTTTTAGTTCAAAACCACGGTGAAGCAGGGATTTTGCAATACCAAGATAACGGTCCATTACAAGTTCTGCAAAGTGAATGTTTCCTACAAAACCAATGCTTTTACACCCCTGATCAAGAAGATAATTTGCAAGCGTAAATCCGGCATATAGATTGTCAGTTATAATACCGCCGCTGTTTTCATCATTATATATATGAGCAAGGAAAAGGAATGGTTTGTCTGTGTTTTTAAGCACTTGAACGTATTCTTTGCTCATCTGACCTAATACAATAAAGGCACTTACTTTATTTTCTTTTAGGATTTTTGGAAGAATGAGAAGATGCTCTGTTTCGTCTGAAATGATTTCTGTTATTCCATAGTAATTCAGCTGTAAAAGATTAGAAATAAGCGGTTGCTGAAGGGACATATAGGATGCATTGGCATTCATGCTTCGTTCAGCTATAAGAATGCCTATGTTGTGAGACGAACCGTCATCATTACCGGATGGTTGAGCTTTTTTATAACCAAGTTCATCGGCTTTTGCCAGAATCTTGGCCCTTAAATCTTCACTCACCCCTTCTTTACCTGATAACGCTTTAGAAACTGACATGACAGTAACATCGAGCTCATCTGCGATGTCTTTCATTGTAACTACGTTTCTCATTAACTTAATTATATAGTAAAATTAAAGTTAACGCAAAGGTATTGATAAACATATTTATAAAATTTGTGATTTTTTGTACAATATTATTCATATTATGTGTAAGAAGACTTATTTTTTTGAAACTTACGGCTGTGAGATGAATATAGCCGAATCTGCCGCAGTAGAGCAGCTTTTTATTGCCAGAGGCTGGAAAAAATCTGATTCCGCTCAAACTGCTGACGTTGCAGTAATAAATACCTGTTCAATTCGAGAAACTGCCGAAAATCGTATTCTTGGAAGATTGGGGTGGTTCAGCGGGCTTAAAGCTGTTCGCGAATGTCGTCCAGGGGCTAAATCAAAAATGCTCGAAGAAGCTGCAGAATATGTCCGTGATGGAGCAAAGCCATTAACATTGATTGTTATGGGCTGTATGGCAGAGCGTCTTCTTAAAAGTTTTCAGAAAGATTATCCTTTTATTGATTATGTTGTCGGAACTTATGCTAAACATCATTTTGCAGAAATTATTTCTGCGGTAGAAGAAGGGAGAAAGCCTTTCCAGATTGATGATTCTGAAAAATATCGTTTTGCTTCGTTATCTGCAGAGCCGGGGGCTTTCTCTACTTTTGTTCCTATTATGCACGGTTGTAACAACTTTTGTACCTATTGTATTGTTCCGTATGTTCGTGGCCGCGAGCTGAACCGTCCTGTTGATGAGGTTTTACATGAAATTGATTTGCTTGGAAATATGAATGTCCGTGAAATCACTTTGATTGGACAGAATGTTAACAGCTATCATAGTGATGATGGAGTGAACTTTGCCGGGCTTCTTCAGAAAATTGCTGACCATCTGCGAGAAACTGATTCTCAAATTAAATGGGTTCGCTTTATGTCTTCTCATCCTAAGGATTTTTCTGATGATGTTATTGATGTAATTGCAAAAGAGCCTGTAATTTGCCGTCATATTCATCTTCCGGTTCAAAATGGTTCTACAGCAGTGCTTAAGGCTATGAACCGTCGTTATACGCGTGAGCAGTATCTGGCTCTTGTTGAAAAAATCAAGGCTCGTATTCCGGAAGTATCGCTTACAACTGATATTATGATGGGCTTCCCTGGTGAAACCGAAGCTGATGTTCAGGATACTTTGGATTTAATGCGTCAGGTAAAATATGAATCTGCAATGATGTATTTTTATAATCCGCGAGAAGGAACTCCTGCTGCAAAAATGGAACAGATTCCGGTAGAGATCCGAAAAGAAAGATTGCAGAGGGTAATTGACCTTCAGCTTGAGCATACTCATGAGCAGATGTCTAAGCGGGTAGGTTCTACTGTTATGGTTCTGGTAGAAGGTGTAAGTCGTGATGATAAAACTGAACTTCTTGGCCAGACAGAACAACATGAGAAAATTGCTTTTAAGGCAGATAAGTCTAAAATTGGCAGCTTTGTGAATGTAAAAATAACCGAACTAAGCGGAAATACTTTCCGTGGATTATTGGAGGGATAATATGATTATAAGTTTAATCTTGATTTTATTGCTCATTATCTTTATGGCATTCTTTATCGGAATGAACCTCAGTAATGCTTGTACTTTCTGGTTCTTTAAGACTTATACTGATTTGCCGGTTGCAGTTCTTGCATTGATTGCGTTTGGTGCCGGAATTATCTTTGCATTATTGTTTATTCTTGTTGCAAAAATGCGAGCTCCTGCAAGCGATGCAGAAGTTCGTGCACAGAAGAAACTGGAAAAGAAAGCTAAAGCAGAAGAAAAACTCCGTCTTGCAAAAGAAAAACAGGCAGAAAAAGAAGCTAAAAAGATAAAAGAACGCAAACCGGAAGCCGAAGTATAATATATGAAGAAAATATTTTCGTTTGTACTTAGTGTCTTTTTATGCGCATCGGTTTTTTCGGCAGAACTCACAGCTTCATTTGTTACGTCTGAGGCTGCAAAAAAAGATTCGGTTGAGGAATCAGTTTCTTATCTCAAATCTCAAATCTCAAAAATGACTGTGGCTGCCGAAAAACGGGCCGCTTATATTTTTCTTGCTTCCCTTCAGGAACAGATGGCTTTATATGATGATGCACAAAAAGCTTATGCCCAGGCCGCTGCTATTGCTGCGGGCGATGTAGCCGGAATGCCTAAGAAGACTAACGAGCAGATTGTTCTTGATGCAGTGCGATGTGCTTTGAGCTCGGGAGATTATGCTACTGCTGACAGTTATTTGAATTCGGCTGTTCGTAATTCAAAAAATGCCACTGTACAGGCTTATATTAAGCTTTATAGTCAGTGGAGTGCACTTTGTAAAGCAGAAACTGTGTCTGATATTCAGGAGCCTGTTGTAATGCTTCAGGCATATTTAAAAGTTGATTCTATGAATGCTGTAAAACCAGCAGTTTTGCTTACGCTCTGGTATGTTACCGGTGATACTTCATATTCAAAACAGATTACAAAACTTTATCCAAAATCAATCGAAGCTTCTATAGTTCAGGGAGATGTTCAGCTCCTGCCAACGCCATTCTGGTTCTTTGTTCCAAAAAGCGGTGAAGCAGAACAGGGAACTGGAACCTTTGCCGAGATTGAAGTTCCAAAGAATGATGCAAAAACGGGTTCAAAAACAGAAGAGGCTTCGGCATCTGTCGCTCCTGCTAAATTTACAAAATGGCAGCTTGGTTTATTCCGCACAGAAAGCAATGCAAAACTTCTTGCAGATGAAGTAAAGGCAAAAGGCTTTGATTCTTATATCACAACCGAAAAACGAGCAAGCGGTACAACATATTTTATAGTTCTTGTACGCGAAGATAAAACTGGAAACGTTGCAGACCGCCTTAGATCTTCTGGTTATGATTGTTATGGAGTGGAATAGTAAGATTCCACTCTCATAATTTTACCCTGATATTTTTTTATTTTACCCTCGCAAAAAAGCATCTTACCCGAAAGCTACTTGTGTGGTCAGCTTTTTGCCCTTATCATGCAAATGTAACTTGAAAAGAGGTTCTTTTGGAGGATAATATGAATAAATCAAAGGATAAGCCAAAGGGTAAGTCAAAAGGAGGCACTATGATTGGCAGAATTATTTGGGAACTTGTTAAATTTTGTATTACAGCTTTTATAATCACAAATATTGTAAATATCATTTTAATGGGTGCCTTAGTGCCTCGCTTTGAACGTCATGCTAAGGGGGGAAAATATTTTGTGAGCCCGGGAGCTCAGACAGTAAGAACCCCGGCAGGCTCATATTTTGAATTTCAGCAGGGCGGCGGCTGTGCAGGTTTTTCATCTGCCTTTGTGCTTCGTCATAGTGGAGTTCAGATTGGCGGAGAAGAAGCTTTTAAGGATGTGCCGTTTCAGATGAAGGGTGGGCTTGCCTTTCCAAAAGGAATCACAGGCTTTTTCAAAAAGCGCGGAATTAAAATGACAGCCTGCAGCGGAAACTTT
>OCVV010000792.1_pt1 | contig 29774 bp, 24 predicted proteins | sample 1539721 | NCBI WGS metagenome assembly OCVV01 (sample SAMN02144230, study PRJEB22623) | gut metagenome | biome: sheep rumen | host: Ovis aries | place: New Zealand | reverse complement strand
GGTGAGCATAGTGAGTGTACTCGAGGTACTGACTTTGATGTTACTTATCACGAATATTGTCGGGGTCATACTCGACAACTGCAATAAAAAGAAGTAGCCGCCCTAACACCACTAAGGACGGCTGCTTAAAGAACAGCTAGTTTAGGAGGTGGCCGCTTACTAGCGGTACGTTCCTCTTTATGGATATTATAGCATATATCACCGCTGTTGTCAAGGGATAACAGCGGTCTTTGTCTGCGTTTAGTACAAAAATGTCGGCGCTGCTTTGTGGGAAATATAAAAGTTTATTAAAAAACTTGACATATTTGCCGTTCTACTATAGAATAATTATTGAAAGCTTGGTTTTTTCTTTTTAAAGGAGGTATATTATGAGAAAACGTTTTTGTTCGCTTTTGTGCGCACTTACGCTTATGTTTACCCTGTTTGCATATCTGCCGCAGGTGGTGATAAAGGCAGGGGCGCTTTCGGGCGCAGGAACTAAAGCCAGCCCGTATATTGTAACTACATTTGATGAGCTGAATAGTATATTTAACCCCGAAAGCCATACATTTACAAAGGACACAGATATTTATATCAGACTTAGCAAAGACATAAGCCAAATAGATAATAACCCAATGATGTACTTTGAGCTTTATTCAAATTCTGCCAGCATTGTCAATTATCACCTTGACCTTGCAGGACATACCCTGTACAGAGAATCGGAATACTGCCGCTATCTGTTTATGATCTCATCGCAATCGTGCCTGACTGTAAATGACAGTGTCGGCGGCGGCAAGATAGAAACTAAGATACAGCCATACAATATGCACCCGAATACATTTTTGGTTATGGGCGGAGGAAATCTTGTAATAGAAAACGGAATATTTATATCAAATAACACAAAGACAGAGGGCTATGTTGAGGAATATATTGATTGTTACGGCGGAACTGTTACAATAAACGGCGGCACTTTTTATTCGTATTATCGCCCGATACATCAAAGCAGCGGTGATGTTATCATAAATGACGCAACGTTTTACGTTTACGGCACCCACCCCGAACGCACATATCCCGGCTTGGATTTTAGTGACAAAGCCTCAAAAGTTATGATATATAATTGTACCCTTATCGGCGTTGATGATGTTGTACATATATCAGCCCCCGAACTGATGACGGATATTTTACCTGAAAAATACACTTTAATGGCTGACGGAGAGGAAAAAGCAGTAACAGATTTTGAGACATATTCGGGCAAACCTACCAATATCTACGGCAGAGAGCTTATTATCAAATCGCCCGAAAAGATCGACAGAGTTGACCTGACCCTCACCGAGCCTGTGTCAGGGCAAGCCCCGAATAACACGGCGACAGTTACAAAGGGTGAGGCAAAGGTCACATTGGTACAATGGGTGGAAAACAATGTGCTTGCCGATACCTTTGAGGCAGGCAAGACCTACAATGCAAGGCTGGTGCTTTCGCCCCTTACGGGCTGCACCTTTACCAAGGACACAAAGGTATATTTCAACGGCAGGCAGGCAGAGGTATGGGCGCTGATGCCGATTTTCGGGGGATATAAAGGGAATGTCGTATATACCCTTGATTTTGACTGCAAGGGCGCCTCGGGCAGAAAGAAAGGCGACTACAACGGCGACGGCAAGATAGACGTGGTCAATGACCTTATGGCAATAAAGCGCCACATGATCGGCATTAAAAAGCTCACGGGAGAGGATCTCACCGTTATGGACGTTGACAGCAGCGGCAAGATAGACTCCCTTGACCTTATAGCCCTCAAAAGACACATGATAGGAGTTCAGAAGCTCTGGTGACTATGAGACTTGACAGATTTATTTCATCACAGATACCCGATATTTCACGAAAAGACGTTAAAAAGCTCTGCCTTAAAGGGCGCATAAGCGTAAACGGCGAAAGGGCAGGGCGCTCCGATATGCATATCGACGAGCATACCGACAGGGTGGCTCTTGACGGCACCGGGATAGCCTACAGAGAGCATATCTATATAATGCTCAATAAGCCTCAGGGGGTGGTATGCGCCACGAGGGACGGGCTCTCTCAGACGGTGCTTGAGCTTATTCCGCCCGAGCTTCGCAGACGGGGGCTTTTCCCCGCAGGCAGGCTCGATAAGGACACCGAGGGCTTTGTTCTCATCACCGATGACGGAGACCTTGCCCACAGAATGCTCTCACCCTCTCACCACGTTGAGAAGACATATTTCGTAAGGCTTGAAAAGCCTTGGGAGAGCTCATACGAAAAGACGTTTTCGGAGGGCTTTGAGGACGATGAGGGCGGCTGCTGGAGACCTGCACGCTTTGAGGGCTCGGAGAGTGAGCCTTTTGAGTGCAGACTGACCCTTACCGAGGGGCGCTATCATCAGGTGAAGAGAATGTTTGCTCAGCTTGGGAATAAAGTGGTGTTTCTTAAACGAATAAGTATCGGAGAAATGGTGCTTGACCCGACTTTGCCGACAGGCGGCTGTTTGGAGATACTGCACAAAGATGTTGATAAATTATTGGCATCGAAAACGTTGTAATTCCAATTTCTTCCAGTAAGAGTTGATTTTTCGTCAATCTTTATAAAGATATATGATAAAGTTTAGTAAAAAAAACTCTTGCGGGAATGGGAAGAATTTGTTATTATAGTAACATAGCTAATTGGGATATTAGTAAAATTACAAACAGGGAGGTTCTTATTAATGGCAAGTGTATCATTAAGAGAAATCTATAAGAAGTATGCGGGCGGAGTTATCGCCGTATCTGACTTCAACATCGAGATCAAGGACAAGGAGTTTATCATTCTGGTAGGTCCTTCAGGATGCGGTAAGTCAACTACACTGCGTATGATCGCAGGACTTGAGGAGATCTCCGAGGGTGAGCTTTACATAGGCGACCGTCTTGTAAATGATATTGCTCCTAAGGACAGAGATATTGCGATGGTTTTCCAGAACTACGCTCTGTATCCTCACATGACAGTTTTTGAGAACATGGCATTTGGTCTTAAGCTTAGAAAGGTTCCTAAGGACGAGATCGCAAGAAAGGTTGAGGAAGCTGCAAGGATCCTCGACATCGCACACCTGCTCGACAGAAAGCCGAAGGCTCTCTCCGGTGGACAGAGACAGAGAGTTGCGCTCGGACGTGCGATCGTTCGTGAGCCTCAGGTATTCCTTCTTGACGAGCCTCTTTCAAACCTCGACGCTAAGCTGAGAGCTCAGATGAGAACCGAGATCTCAAAGCTCCATAAGAAGCTGGGTACAACCTTTATCTACGTTACACATGACCAGACAGAGGCTATGACCATGGGTGATAGGATCGTTGTTATGAAGGACGGCTATATCCAGCAGATCGATACACCTACAAACCTTTATCAGAGCCCTGTAAACCAGTTCGTTGCAGGATTCATCGGCTCACCTCAGATGAACTTCATTGATGCTAAGCTTCTCAAGGAAGACGGCAAGTACATTGTAGAGTTCGGCTCTGAGGATACAAAGACAACAAGAGGCGTTAAGTATCAGGTAGTTGTACCTGAGAGCAAGGCTGATCCCGAGGCACTTGAGCCGCTGGTAGATCAGGAGGTAGTTCTCGGTGTAAGACCTGAGTGTATCCATGACGAGCCTGCATTCCTGGCTCAGGCTACAACAGGTGTTATCAATACAACTGTAGAAGTAACAGAAATGATGGGTGCTGAGACTTATCTGTACCTCAACTGCGAGGGAATTCAGCTGACAGCAAGAGTTTCTCCTCGTTCCGATGTTCGTCCTCAGGACGATATTCAGGTTGCTATCGATCCTAACAGGATCCACATCTTCGATAAGGAAACTGAGAAGACCGTACTTAACTAAGAAACCGATTACAGCCCTTCCGATAACGGAGGGGCTGTTTTTATACGGAGGGTATACTATGGATTTGAAAAGACTAGGAGCAGGGCTTTGTGCCGTTATTATGTGCGTGGCGCTCCTCGGTGGCTGCGGCGACAGCGGAAGCAGTTCTGTGAGTGAAAAAAGCAGTTCGGCTTCGTCAGCGGCATCGCAGGGAAGCGCTGAGAGCCGTGAGGAGATCAAGCCGCCCGAGACTGATGAGGAGTGGGAGCAGGCTATGTTCAAAAAGGCGCTTGTCAGCTACGGAAACGCAGGCCCTATGCAGAGGGTGATCGAGAAGGCTCAGAAGGGCGAGGAGGTAACTATCGCATACCTCGGCGGCTCTATCACTGAGGGCATATCGGCAGGCCCCGACCTTTGCTATGCAAAGCTGACATACGAGCATTTTGCCGAGAAGTACGGCACAGGCGACAACGTTAAGTTCGTGAACGCAGGCCTCAGCGGTACGCCCTCAAAGCTTGGGATACTCAGGCTGAACAGAGACGTTCTTGTGCATGAGCCCGACATCTGCTTTATCGAGTTTGCCGTGAACGACGGCAACGATCAGGATCATCAGAACGCCTATGAATCCATAGTGCAGACCCTTATCGGCAAGGGTATAGTGCCTGTGCTGCTGTTCTCGGTAACGGCTGAGGACTATTCCGCACAGGACTATATGAAGCAGATAGGAGAGGCCTATGACCTGCCGATGATCTCCTACTGTGATGCGCTGCGCTTCCTGTTTGAGAATAACAGAATGACGTGGGAGGATTTCTCGGACGATCAGTCTCACCCGAATGTTGAGGGTCATGCTCTGGTGGCTTCGATGATAAACTACTACTTCGACACAGTTGTTGATGCCGAGGATAAGGGCGAGCTTATGATACCCTTTGAGCCTGTGTTTGCACCCCGTGAGGTCAATGCGGGAATGTATGAGAATGACAGCCTTACCCCGACCTCTCTCGGAAGCTGGGTGGAGGGCTCAAAGATAGCAAGCTTCACAAACGGCTGGAAGCATGAATCCGACGCTGGAAACGAGCCTATAGTGTTTGAGTTTACCGATAAGAAGTTCCTCTACATGATCTACCGTGAGGTCAATAAGGGCAACTACGGAAAGATACACGTCAAGGTCACGGCAGACGGGGAGCTCTATAATGAGGTTGATATAGACCCGATAAGCCCGACAGGCTGGGGAAATGCTCAGGTTGTGAATATCGCTATGAAGCCTGCTCCCGTGAAGTATACTGTGGAGATATCTATGGCCGAGGGCGATGAGGAAACCTATTCCGAGGTGCTGGGCTTCGGGTATACAGAATAGAATACGCTGAGGCGCTGCCTTAATCGTTTTCGGCATAAAACAAGGCTCCTGCGTGGGATAATTCACGCAGGAGTGCTTTTGTTATGTGCAAAATGTATATTCTGTTCGGGCTGATTTGTGCAAAAGGGTAAAATTTCGGACTTATTCCCGGTAATTCTTGACTTGCATTTTATAATTGTGTTATAATATTGTTAATGATGTTCGGCGGACATTTTGCGCTCTGAAACGTTTACGTCAGAAGGCAGAGCTCTATATGTGGTGTCCGTATTTGTGCCAGAAATTCGGGAACGGAGGTTTGTTATGGAAAAACAGATTGACTACGGCAGTTATAAATCCTATAAGGAAACGGTCTCGACCCTGACCGGAAACCTGAAGGAACTGCTGTCGCTCAGTGAGGAGATCTCGCTCGTCAATACGGCTGAGTCTATCAAGGAGACACTTGAGAAAACTGCTGAGGAGCACTTTGAGGTTGCTATCGTTGGTGAGTTCAAGAGAGGAAAGAGTACTCTTATTAATGCTATGCTCGGTCAGGAGGTGCTTCCTGCCGATGTTCTGCCTGCGACTGCTACGCTCAACCGTGTAACCTACAGCGAGGAGCCCTATGTGCAGGTAGAGTACAAGAACGGCAACAGCGAGAGAGTTGATATAAACAAGCTTGAGGACTATGTAACAAAGCTTACTGCGGAGTCGGAGGAGAGAGCCGAGACCGTTAAGGAGGCTACGGTTTACTACGATACTGAGTTCTGCAAGAACAATGTTGATATTATCGACACTCCCGGTCTTAACGATGATGAGCAGATGACAAGCGTGACCCTGTCCATACTGCCGAAGATAGATGCGGCTGTTTTCGTTATCAGTGCGAACTCGCCGTTCTCGCAGTTTGAGAAGGAGTTCCTTGAGAAGAAAATGCTGACCTCCGATGTGGGAAGAATTATCTTCGTTGTAAACTGCTTCGGTACTTTCTCGCAGGCTGACGAGAATAAGATCGTCGAGACTGTAAGGGCTAGAATCGGCAAGTATGTTATGGAGAAGGCCAAGAAGGTCATGGGCGAGGACTCCAGAGAGTTTGCCGTTTACAAGAGAAAGATAGGCACTCCGAGAGTTATCGGCGTGTATGCTAAGCAGGCATTGACAGCTAAAACTCAGGGCGATAAGGAAATGCTTGAGAAGTCGAACTTCCCTGAGTTTGAAAATGCCCTTGAAACAATGCTTACCAAGGAGCGAGGCGTAATTGCCCTCCAGATACTTGCTAATAAGATCACAAACTCGGGCACCGAGATACTGCGTTCTGTTGTTATGCAGGAAAATGCCCTCATGATGGCGAACGATGAGTTTATGGAGAAGTACGATCAGGCTATCAAGGAGATAGACGAGATCAGAAATAAAAAGCGTCAGGAGTTTGTAAAGATCAATGACGCTGCGAATAACGTCTTCAATGACCTGCAGCCTGTCCTTGACAGCTACTGGACAAACATCGAGCAGACCGCTATGGACGTTATTGATAACTTCCAGATGTCCTCAGAGGATTTCAAGAAGGATCAGTTAAAGCTTATTACCGCAAAGCTTACCGAGAAGATCAAGGAAGGCATTGAGGCAAGAGCTCAGATAATCTGTGAGCAGATACAGAACAGCATTAACGTTGCCGTAAGCTGTGAGGCTGAAAGACTGCAGGAGTTCGAGGACGAGTTCTTCGAGTCCGTTGCAAGGATACAGCAGATGTTCACTATATCCGACAGAGTGGCTTCAAAGGGCGGTACTATTGATAAGATCATAGGCGTGGCTATAGGCTCTTACGGTGTGGGAGGACTGTTTCTCGGCTTCCGTGAGTCGGGCATAAAGGGTGCGCTGCTCGGCGGTGCTACAGGCTTTGCAGGCTTCTATGCTACATACTATACTGCGTTCTTCTTCGCAGGCTTTCTGGGTATTACCGCAACGCTGCCTGTTACACTGTTCCTTATGGCTGTGGCAGGTATTGCAGGTACGTTTACCTCGAACTTTGCTATTGATAAGATACTTGTTAAGGAGAAGATAGACAAGTATAAATCCAACTATAAAACTCAGGTGAAGAAGCAGTTCCACGAGATGAGACTGAACAACGACTTTACCGAGACTGTCCGCCGTCAGGTATTCTCAGCATTTGAAGGCCTGAAGGGCAAGATCGAAAACGAGACAGAGATCATCCTGCGTGACACTCAGGAAACTCTTGATAATCTTAATGACCTCAAGACAGAGAAGAGCAATATCTCGCAGAAGGAAATGGAGAGACTCCATGACATCGCCGAGACTGCAAGCAATATCGTTCAGGACGCTTACGCTGTAAGAAGAGTTCTGACAGAGGCTATGGAAAGCTGATAGAGGTCAGCATAAGGGGTACTATGCCCCGACATATTATCAAGTTTCTAAGGAGGACACGCAATGAGTGAAATATCATTGGCAAATGAAAACCCCCTTCTTCAGATAGACACAAGCTTTCGTACATATCTCAATGCGTATACGAGAAGCTATCAGAGTCATATAGTTGACGGAGCACTTGACTATGCCTTCGAGTCGGACTTTGCCGTAAGGCAGAAGATACTCGGTCTTACAGGTGCGGGAAAGCTTTTCAAGGCGGCAGGCGGTCAGGACGTTTCGGCAGAGGCTAAGGTCCTGTTTATGAAATGCAATCAGGTAGGACCGCTTAAATATCCCGAGATATATGACATTGTGAAAAAGTGCAGTGAACGGCTGGAGTTCGCTCTGCCGATCGTGTTTATCAGAGAAGACCTTGACAGGGCGCTGATCTACTCTATCGCCAGCGATATGATAGACCCGTGCATTGTTATTACTAAAAAGCTGGTGGAAACAAAGAGCACCGACGAGCTTACCTTCCTTATCGGAAGCGAGTGCGGAAGGCTTATGAATAACCACTGCGTATACAATATGGCATTTACCTATCTGAACTTCAATAAGCAGGTTTACAGACCTGCGGAGAGGTCATATAACCAGACCGTGAGCAAGCAGCTTTATGCGGCGCTCGTTCAGTGGGTGAACTATGCTGACATCACAGCCGACAGAGCAGGCATGATCTGCCTTGATAAGCCCGGAAGGTTTATCGAGATCATGTGCTCGGTCTATGCTGATGAGTATGTGGACTTTTACGGCAGGTCGCAGAATGAGCTGGATTCCTTTATGCTTCAGCAGAGGGCGGAGAGCGTTCACACTGTTGCTTCAAGAAGCCTGTCTACAGACCGCAGTCTCAGTGAGCTTGAAAGGCGTATACTTGCCTCGAATGAGTTCCTGCACTGCAGCACTCTCTATGAGTGGAGACGTGACCTTGACGGCTCGCAGGAGCACCTCGTTTCGGGTCAGATCTGTGATGTCCGCAGCAGCGTAATACTGGGAAACGGAGGGTCGCTTGATGGATAATTTAAGCAGGAACGTTTCCGAAGATATTAACGCTATCCGTGAAAAAATGAAGGCGCTCTATGAAGACCCGAAGATAGCAGAAATGCTCGGGGCTGACTTTATAGACGAATTGAAGGAATGGGATTCGGTAGTTGAGAAAAAATGCGAGGAGCCATTTACCCTCGTTATACTGGGTGAGTTCAAGAGAGGAAAGAGCACGATAATCAACGCTCTGCTCGGCAAGGAGCTTGCACCTATAAATGTAACTCCCGAGACCTATACTATAAATGAGATCTCCTTCGGCAACATTCAGACGGTTGAGGCTATACTTGAAAACGGCACAAGAGTGCCCCTCACGCTTGAGGATATAACAAGAGAACAGCTTGAGAAGAGAATGAAGCTCTTCCCAAGCCCGATAAGCTATGTTCAGATAAAGGATAATTCTCCGATACTTAAAGAGCTCAGGATAGTTGACACCCCGGGTCTCTCCGATCTGGAGTCGCTTGACAAGCAGGTAATGGACTACATCGTGAATGCAGACGCTATTATGTTTGCAGCATCGTGTCTGCTGCCGTTCTCGGAGACTGAGCAGATATTCTTAGCAAGCCATGTCAGACCGCAGCGCTTCGGTATGCTCTACATTCTGGTCAATATGATCGACGCTATGAATACTCAGAGAGATGTTGAGAAGATACTCAGACGTATCAGGAATATCTCCGAGAGGATAGTGCCTAATGCTATAGTTTACGGCATAAGCGCAAGAGATGAGCTCGGCCGCAAGACCGATAAAGAAAGACCTGTCGATAAGGGAACAAGAGAGTTCTATGAGACACAGTTCTTCCAGTTTGAGCTGTCGCTGCAGCGTGACATCATCATGCAGAAGGACGTTATCAGAAACAGGCGAGTGTTTACTATGCTTGACCAGATGTGCTCGGAGACAGCAGCTAAGCTCAATATTATCAGCGAGATGGCAGAGCTTGACAAGGCAAAGCTCGAGGAGCGCAGCCGTGACTTTGAGGAGCAGTGCAAGCAGCTTGAAGCTGCCCTCAATGAGAAGAAGCCGCAGCTTCACCTCTCTATTCTTGAAATGCAGCAGGAAGCTGAAAAGTGGATGTATGAGTTCTTCTCAAAGCTGCGTGCAAGCATTCTGGAATGCCGCGGACAGGACGAAGAGGGCAACGATATATTCAGCCCCGATGATATTGAGAAGTTCTTCTATTCGTTCCTTATGGAGAAGGTAGGAGAGGCATACAGAACCTGTATTGAGACGCACAGAGACAGGGTAGCTGAGCTTGTCGAGAAGATGAGCCGTGAGCTCGCAGCGGCACTCGGAATCGAGGATCTGTCGGCAGTGTCGAAGGCGCCGTCGGTTGAGAGGATCATGATGTCGCTCAATAAGAACGTTACAAGGTCTGTAATGGGTGTGAAGCTGTTCGCAACAAGCGAGGCTTTCCCGCCTGAGACTATGTCGGTGTTCAGTGTTATCCTCAAAAAGAAGAAGCAGACCGACATTATCGACATAGCGCTTGAAAACTATGATGATATAAGAAATAATATAGTCAAGGATATCAAGAACGTTTATGCCGACCTTGAAACCAAGGCGGCCGCAAGGCTTGACGGCCTGTATCTCTATCAGGTTGAAATGGGCAGAGAGGCGCTCTCACAGGCTCAGCATATGATGACCGACCATGACAATACGGAGATACGTCAGACACTCAGCGAGGCGAAGGCGCTTCTTGAAGAGCCGAGGGCTATCATTAAGGAGAACTATGATGCGCTGACCGATTCGGTAAACGCTGATGGGTTCTGATTTGCAGTGTTATAGACCACACCGAAAGGTGTGGTCTATTTGTAAACTACAGACGATATCAGACTTTTGCAAAATAACTGCACCCATTATTTTGAGTGCAAGGTATTACTTATGAAAGCGATCAAAAAGCAAATCAAAACTAACGGAGGTAATTATTATGCCAATGCCCAGAAATGCTTACGAAATCAAATCTGTCAAGTCTGAGGATTTTATTGAAAACAGTCTTTTCCTTGGGGAAATAATTAATGAATTCAAAACACTGATCAATGAGGATTCTCCCGAGGAGCTTAAAGAGGCCCTTAAAGAAGTGCAGGAGCTGCAAAAGATGTCGGACGAGTACGCTGCTCTTGACAGAGATCTTACCCGTGAAGAGATAGATGCATACCACGATAAAGCAAGGATCTCGGTTTCCCATGCGTTTGAAGAGGCTGAAAGAAATGCATATCAGAAACAATACGGTGAAAATTCCGATAAGCTGTTTGAGCTGATCCACAGCGCAGGTCAGCTTATTGACGGGAATATCGCTGCTGTTCCTGACCTTACAGAAGAATTCGAGTATCAGGATTCAAAGGAGATCGTCGGAGATATGTTCGAGCTTTACCACAGAACCAGCCCGAACTTAATGGGATCTGTAAAGGTTTATTTCGGTCAGAAGTACGCAAGCCAGGATTCAAGATCAGCTAAGAACAGCTACACCCTTAGCCGTACAGGCGGCATAAGCACCGTTATGATGATGCTTGCTGCACAGGGTCACTCTATTGACGAGATCATGGACCCCGAGCAGCTCAAGGAAGAGAAGAGAAAGCTCTTTGACAAGGTTGCACAGCACATGAAGGGCGGCAGCAAGGAGGATCAGGAGTGGCTTGCAAAGAACCTCTGTGACGGTCTTGATGCTGCAAACAAACTCGTTGACAAGGCAGTAATGGAGATAGACTTCGACAAGGAGAACATTCAGAACAGCAAGCGTTTCTGTCAGCTTATGCATTTTTCGGGCTGTGCGTTTGATGCATGGCAGGAGACCAAGCACTGCGAGCAGGAGTTCCATGACTATGTATTAAAAGACGGCGGAAAAGAGGCTGTTTCTGTTAATGACGTAAGAAATATGTACGATGCAGACCTCGGCCTTTCGCTCAGACTTGCATACAATTACAATGCTCTTTACCATGGCACACTTGGCTTGAAGGATAAAGAAGGAAACATCAGCAGCAGTACAGTCAGCAGATCAATGGGCTATCTCAAAAACATTGAGTACTTTACCGGCCTTATGAACAAAAACAAGGTCGAAAAGAAGGACACACCTCATTCTGAGTGGTACGGTGTTCGTGAAAATGCAGATCTGAAGATTTACGAGGGTGCAAACAATACTGAATTCAGCACCATAAAGTACAAGGTAAGAGGCAGCACTCCCGAGGAGAAGCTTTCATTTGTAAAGGTATCTTTAGACAAGAAGTCTATCAGAAGCATTAAGGCTGAATATGTTGAAAAAGACGGCCTTCCGATGATGAATGTTTCCAATATGCCTACAGCTATGCAGCTTGATGCTGAGATAGATATCGATCTTGCTAAGACACGCTCGAAGAAGCTTGATGCTGTCATCAAGCAGACAACCAAGGCCACCAAGGCAGTATGGCACAGCAGCAGTGAGTTTGATAAGGCTGAGGCTGCGATCAAGGCAGTGCAGAAGGAATACGAGAAGCTTGAAAAGCTCGGCGCTGACGCAGCGGCAGATGAGAGAAGAAAAATACTCAATGCAATTCAGGAGAAGTCCAGAGAGGCTGAGTACAGAATAGACAAGTACTTCAAGCGCAAGGAGAAGCAGGCTAAGAAGGGAGAGGTTTTCGACCAGAAAACTCAGGACCGTATCGACATAATGAAGATCGCAATGGAAGAAATCAAGGCCTGCAAGGACGATGCAGACAAGAAGTCTGTAGCTATTGAGGCTCACGGAGTAAAGAGCGTAGCCGCAGCAAACGCAGCAGCAGCCCTCAGGAAGCTTGAAAGCTATGCCGATCCCACAGGCGAGAGAAAGTTCACTTCCAAGGAGAGGGGTGAGGCTCGTATGTGCCTGTCGATCGTGCTGGCAGCAGATAAGGTAAGATCGAAGAAGAACCCCGATCAGGTGTATGCAGGAAATACTCCCGAGGATAAGTTCAAGCAGGCTGCAACCGATCAGCTTTATGACAATTCATTCAGACTTACTACAGGAAATCTGACAAGCAAGCAGGTAAGCATATATCTGAGAAAACGCAAGGAACTCAAGAAGGCTCTTGACTTCAATCGTTCGCTGGCAGAGATGACCGATGTTAAGGCTCCAGAGCGCAAGGCTGACCCGACAGTAATACTTAAAAACAAGCCTGTCAAGAAGACTAACGCTATTAAGAAGTAATAAGGCAACACCGCACGACCCGCGGCTAACGCTATTAAGAAGTAATAAGAAAAGTCCACGTCATAATCGGCGTGGACCTTTTTGTTACTTATTTGCTGCAAGGAAGCTCTCGGTATCCATTGGATAGGTCTTGAGGTCGGGCAGCTCGTCAAGCGTGAGGACACGCTCGCTTGTGTAGACCTTCTTCCACTGCTCTATGTCGGTGTACTGGTCGGAAAGCTGCTTGTCCTTAATGCAGAACTCACCGTTCCAGGTGGAGAAGAACGCCCATCTTGAACCGTCATTGAATGCGGTATCGGGGTCGAAGATCGTGCCGTTCTCGCTCATTGCTATGATTTTGTTCGTTGAGGTTGAACTCTTCATCAGATCATAGTAATTTTTCTGAGATGAATAGTCATGCTCCGAAGGATAGCAGTCATAGCTGATGATGTCTACATATTCATCACCCGGGTACCAGCTTGGGTTCTGTGCGTTCCATACCCAGATGAGGTTGTTAAGACCGTGCTCGTTTGTGAACTTGTCATACATGAGCTTCCAGAGCTGAACATAAGCGTCTTTTCCGCCTGAGCCCCACCAGAACCACTGGTTGCCCGGCCAGTTCGGGTCGCCTGCTGCCTCGTGGAGAGGTCTCCACAGTATCGGAGCGTTAGCGTCTGTAGTTGCCTTGAGCTGTTCTGCCATGTGGTCTATGTCTGCAACAAGAGCATCATAGCCTTCCTTGTCCTCGCCGTTCATAGCCTTAGCAAGGTCGAAGTTTGTGTACTCAGAGTAGAATGCCTGCCACCATGCACCTCCGTTGTACTCCATGTACTGCTCAGGCGGATACCAGTGCCAGCACAGCGATACGATACCGCCCTCATTGTTTACCCAGTCGATAGCCTGCAGAGGCACCATGTCTCCGCCGCCTGCGCCATGTGCAAGAGCGCTGTTCGAGAGGTTGAGCACGTCAAGACCCAGAATAGCAGGAGTTTTTCCTGTGTGCTTTTTGATCTCCTTGAACTCACGGCTGTCCTTGCCCTCATTGTCGCCCGAGAACTGACCCGAGATAACGTACTTTCCGTAAACATCGGTCAGGAAGTTGAACAGTCTCTTAGCTTCATCGGAAGCGTTCGGGTTTGAAAGCTTGTTCTCAACCTTGAACTGCGAGAGGTCAATATCGGGAGCAGGAGTAATAGTGATCTTATCAATATAGATATGACCCTTATCGCCTCTTATACCGACCTTATGAGAGCCCTTTGAAGAGATCAGCACGTTCTCGGCCACAGTATCGGCAAACTCTGTCGAGGTGGAATTGAAAGAGGTGAGGGCATTTCCGTCAATAGTGATAAGATTTGCCTGACCCTCGGAATCGGCCGCCATAGTAAGAGTGATATTGTAGCTGCCCTCGGCAGGAATATCAACATCGAAATTCACCTCATCGCCTGCTGCAGCGATAGACACAAAGCCCTTTCCGCTGAAAGCGCCTAAGAATGCCTGATCGAGCACAGCTGCCGAGCCTCCGAGCTCACCGTCCTCGGCCTCGGCCGTAAAGGAGAAGTCAGCAGGAACGTCATACGTATTGGTTACTTCAGTGAGGTCGATGTCGCCCATATCCTCAACGATAGGGGCAGTAGTTGTAGTCATAGCCTGAGAATCGCTCTTCGAGGAAGAAGCGTCCTTACCGCTTGACGAGTCTGTACTTCCGCAGCCGACGGCAGCCGTCATCATCAAAGCTGCGCAGAGAGCAGAAGCTCTTTTAATTTTGTTTCTCATTAACATTACCTCCGAATATTCAGATTAATACTCGTTTGACCTTATAATAAGATAATAACATAAATCTCAGAAATGTCAAGCACTGTAAACGTTACCCCGAAAAAAATAAATTTTATAACCATTATTTATTAAGAAATCCAGCCGGCAGTGGCAGTGGCAGGGAAAACCCTGGCAGGGAAAACCCTGGCAGGGAAAACCCTGCACCAATACGCGTCGTGCCTTTGTTTAGGACTTTTCTTGCCTTGAACGCGGAGAGAGATAGTGCGTGACTATGCCCAATCGAGGCTGACACCCCGAAAGCCTTTTGAAAGAGCTTATGCAAAATGCAAAAAAGCTCCGTAAAACGCAGTCTAACCTATCACCCGGGGGTATGGGGCAAAGCCCAATTAAAATCATCGGCGAAGCCGATACCATACCTATTCCCTATTCCCTATTCCCTATTTCCTATTCCCTGTTACCTAAAAACTGTTCTATGAATACTTGAAGCAAAAAAAGCCCACTCCTGAAACGGAGTGAGCTCAATTCTCTTATGATACTATCATGTTAAGTATCTGGAAGTTCGGCTTTGCATCGTCGATGACGGTGATCTCTATCTCGTGCTCAGCCGCCTCGTCAGAGGTGTAGATCTCGTCAGCCTTTGCATAGTTGCCCCAGCCGCCTGTGAAGTCGGCATTTATCATCTTTACCGATTCGCCGTCTACCTTTACGTCAACCGAGCCGTAAGTGCCGTCTACGCTCATGTAGTAGATAAGGCCGATGTTCTTTCCTGTGACCTTCATCTTTATAGTTCCGCCTGTCTTTGTGCCCCAGCCGTTAGTAAACTGCTGGAAGTTGGTCACATCTGTGAATGTGCCCTCATCAACTGTCTCAACAAGCTCGGACTCTCTGTCGCAGATCTGAGCACCTGCGTACTTGTCGCCGAAGGGTGCTTCAACAGCCGTATCAAACGGGGTTGCCTCAGTATTCTCAGAGCCAAGATTATCCTTTATGCCCTGTGAGAAGTTTGTCAGCAGCTGTGCCATTATTGTGTGACCTGCACTGTTCGGGTGAACAACGTCAGCCTGAAGCTTAGACCACTCAAAGTTGCCTGCCTCGATCTCGGGAATGATAGCATCATGGTAGGAAATCATAGGAATATCATAAGCCTGTGCAACTTTAAGGTGTACGTTCTGAGGTGAGCTTCCGTCCTCGCAGGTAGGCTCGATTATAACTACCGCAGGATTGTTCTCCTGTGCAAGACACATTCTGACTAAGCTGTCCATGCAGGCACCGTAGAAATCATTGTCCTGATCGTTTATAAACTCAATGAAAATGATGTCGGGCTGGTCAGCCAGAGCATCTCTTGCAGCTCTGTGAACACCTATGTAAGAATCGGTAGCACCGATACCTGCGTTCTTAACATCAACATAGAAGCTTATGTTCTCTTCCCACCATGTTTTGTACTGGTTTACATACTGCTTTGTAGATGAGTCAGCCGCCGAGCCAGCTGTGATAGAGTCTCCGAGGAAGCATATTTTTGTAGTTTCCTTCGGATTGTCAACAGCATACTTGATCTTGGCTGCAAGCCTTGAAGTGTCGCCCTCGTTGAGGATACCTCTTGCAAGCATATTAGCAGTAGCGCCCTGAGTAGGGTCAAAAGCGCCGTCATTTACAGGGTACTGAGCAAGAAGCTGTGCCGAGGGGCTGTCGTCAAGGACAGCAGGAGTGTCAGTGCCCTCATCGGTTTTCCGGTCGCCTGTGTCGGCAGTGCTCTCATCTGTCTGAGCTGCTGAAGCGGAAGCGCTTTCTGTCTTTGATGAGCTGTCAGAGTCGCCGCAGGCTGTCATAGCTGCACAGCATAAGCACAGTGACAAAGCGGCTGCAAGAATTTTTTTCATAGCTAAATTGTCCTTTCGTGTCAGTTTTTCGTAGGATATAACCTCTGTACCATATTATACAACAAAAAAATGATATTTGCAACACTTTTTTATGAACAACCAAACTGTCCAAACAAATGCCTTTACAAGAGGTCAAAAATGTGGTATACTCTAATCATTACGAAGGAAGAGGTTTCTTATGGCTAAAAATATATCATACGTTTGCCGCAGCTGCGGCTTTGAGACTTCAAAGTGGAACGGCAAATGTCCCGAATGCGGTGAGTGGAACAGCTTTGATGAGGTCGAGGTAACAAAGGTGCGCTCATCAAAGACCTCGGCGAAAGCGCAGATAAAAGATGTATCCGACATGATAACTATTCTCGGTGATGTTGATGCCCGCACCCGTGAGGTCAGGTACAACACAGGCCTCGGTGAGCTTGACAGGGTGCTTGGCGGAGGGCTTGTAAAGGGGTCGCTGGTGCTTCTGGGCGGTGAGCCGGGAATAGGCAAATCGACTATTCTTTTGCAGATCTGCGAGTATCTCGGAAAGGAGCACACTATCCTCTATGTATCGGGAGAGGAATCCGTCAGGCAGATAAAGCTTCGTGCTGACAGGCTTGGAGTTAAAACTCCGAATCTGTATCTGCTTGCCTGCAGTGATGCAGAGCAGATATGCTCGGTAGTTGCAAAGGAAAAGCCCGAGATCGTTATTATAGATTCAATACAGACAATGAGCATAGCCTCGGTAAGCTCAGCACAGGGAAGTGTCTCTCAGGTAAGGGAGTGTACAAACCTTTTCATGCGCACTGCCAAGAGTGAGGAGATACCCTTCTTTATAGTGGGGCACGTCAACAAGGACGGTGCTATCGCAGGACCGAAGGTAATGGAGCATATAGTGGACTGCGTTCTTTATTTTGAGGGGCAGAGAAGTCTGAGCTACCGTATTCTCAGGGCTGTGAAGAACCGTTTCGGCTCAACCAATGAGATAGGTATGTTTGAGATGGCAGACAGGGGACTGCTTGAGGTTGAAAACCCCTCGATGATGTTTCTTGAGGGCAGACCTACGAATGCATCGGGCACTTGCGTAAGCTGTATTATGGAGGGAACCCGTCCTATCATGGCAGAGGTGCAGGCGCTTGCCTCCAAGAGTGCGGCAAACCTGCCGAGAAGGACAGCAAACGGCTTTGATTACTACAGAATGTCAATGCTGATAGCGGTTATGGAGAAGCGCCTCGGGTACTTTTTCGGGGGGCTTGATGTGTACATAAATATTGTCGGCGGAATAAAGCTTGATGACACGGCTGCTGACCTCTCGGTAGTAATGGCGCTTTATTCCACTCTTATGGACAAGGTCATAGATGACAAGCTGATAGCTATGGGCGAGATAGGCCTTGCAGGGGAGCTTCGTGGGATAACGAACTGCCGTCAGCGCCTTGCAGAGTGCGAGCGCATGGGCTTTGAGAGGTGCATAGTGCCTGCATATTCGCTCAAAGGGCTTGACCTTTCACAGTTTGATATGAAGATAATCGGTGTACGCACTATAAAGCAGGCTCTTGATATTGTGGGGAAATAAAAATCCCCCGCACTTAGTACGGGGGTAATTATCAGTAGTTTGAGCTGAGCTTCTCGATCTCTGCCTTTGCCATTTCAACGGCTGAGGCAGGCTCAAGTATCTTTGCCTTGCTTCCGAACTGGAACAGCCAGCCCCAGAAGGTCGGAGCTATCTGCACCTCATGGTTTATGTAGAAGGTGCTGTCGGAGTTCTTGTGGCAGATAGTCTTCTCGCCGAACCTGTCCATTACGACATTGATAAGCGAGTTGTCGAACTGTATCTTCAGCTCCATAAGCTCTCCGCCGTACATTCCGTACAGGCTTGAAAGGTTTGTTACCTCTGCCTGCTCCTCATCGGAAAGGTCACGGGCAGGAAGCTCTGTAACATCAACCTGTGTCATTCTGTCAACACGGAAGCGGGAGATATTACGGTGCTTTTCGCTGTAGCACACGAGATAATAGTTCTCGTTCTCCCACACAAGCGCATAGGGTGATACGGCATAGACCTCACCGCCGTGCTTTAACTGCTTTTTCTTCTCTACAGTGTACTCAAAATACTTGAATCTTATCTGAGACTGTGTGAAGATGCCTTCCTGTATCTTATTGATAGCATAGTAGATCTGCTCATTGAAGGTCTTTGTCCTGTTCTCAACATAAACAAGCCTTCTCAGATCCTTTGCCTTATAATCAGATGTCAGCTGCTGGAGCTTCTTTATCAGCTCCTTGGACTTTTTTTGTGTCAGGAACTTGCTCGATGCCACCGCATCGGCCAGAACATAAAGCTCCTCGTCCTGGAAAAGCCTGTCTGCGAGATAGTAGGCGTTTGAATGTCCGTCCTTAGTGGTCTCGATGTCCATTCCGCTGTCGCAGAGAGTCTTTATATCATCGTAGATAGTCTTTCTCTCGGCCTTGATACCGTTTTCTCCGAGTATCTCGATAAGCCTGTTACCCGTTAGGGTGTGCTTCTCGTCGGTCCTGCGCTCGAAAAGCTGCTTCATAAACAACAGCTTCTGCTTTTGTCTCGATAATCCTGTCACTTCTTATTATCCTCCCCGCTGCGTTTCATATCCGAAACCCTGATTCTTGAGCCATCAGGCTCCACGATAGTCGTATTCTCAAGCTGTGCAGTCAGGTTTGCACGAAATCTCCTGCGGTACTCCATGCGCAGCGCCTCCCTCTCGGAACTTTCCTCGGGGCTGAGCTCTCTCTCTCTTGCGAGCGCAGAAAATCTGTTGATACCTGCTGTAAGCTCTTCCAACGGCAATCGGTCAAGCTTCTTTTTCTCCATAAATTTTTACACGACTCCTATTGCACAAGACCATTTATTTTTTTCGGCTCTCTGCGCAAAGATTATCGACGGCTTACACAATACCGTCTTTAAGTCCCGAAAATGTGACTGCTCGGATTTTTATCTTTCTTAACTGCCCTCAATGCCGTGTTTTTATCTCTTCGACAGGGGGAGTTGTCCGATTAATCGCCCTTTTTGGGATTTAACATTGGTATTATAACACATATTTCCGTAAATTTCAACGGCATTTTGCACAAACTGTCCGTTATAATTCCCTCAATTTGACCAAAAAATTTTAAAATTGTGTTTGTCCAAAAAAATTCTCACTACATATAGTGTTCTGCCCGTTTACAAAATATTCAAATTTTTTGGGCACTTTAACGCAGAGCTCTCCGAGCTGAAAACGAAAGAAAGGCACATACAAATGAAAAAACTCTCCTATGACCTGATAGACAACTACATTGCAGACCGCAGCGCCGATCCCTCGGGGCTTGATGAGGAGGTCAGAAATGAGCTTCTCAGAGATGCGCTCAGGCTCAATTTGACTAAAAAGCAGAAATGTTATATAATAAAGTATTATGTGAGGGGCATGACCATGCAGGAGATCGCTGACGAGTACGGCGTAAACCGTTCGACAGTATCACGCACGATAGCCCTCGCCAGAAAGCACATAGCAGGAGGTGTCAGCTCGGCAGTTCTGAGAAGGGCTCTCGGGCAGAGCAAATGAGATATATTGACGAATTTGTGCGCTCCTATGCCGAGGGTGACACGCTGAGACTTCACATGCCGGGGCACAAGGGAGTGCCTGTTACGGGCTGTGAGCTCTATGACATCACCGAGATAAGAGGTGCGGACTACCTTTATGAAGCAGAGGGCATTATCGGGCTGAGCGAAAAGCAGATGTCTAAGGCATACGGTTCGGGAATGACGCTCTACTCGGCTGAGGGCTCAAGCCAGTGCATAAAGACTATGCTGGGGCTTGTGAGGGCTTACAGAGGGGAGCTTCGGGTGCTGGCAGGGAGAAACTGCCACAAGGCATTCCTTGACGGCTGTGCTTTGCTTGGCGCTGAGGTAAGCTGGCTTTATCCCGAGCAGGCTTCGCCCTCGCTGTGTTCAAGCTTTATAACGGCATCAGATGTGGAGAAATGTCTGAAAATGTCGGATTTTGACTGTGTATATATAACCTCGCCCGATTATCTCGGCTTTATGTGCGATATAAAAGGCATTGCCGAGGTCTGCAAAAGGGCGGGAGTGCTTCTCTGTGTGGATAATGCACACGGGGCTTATCTGAAATTTGCGCAGAGGGATATGCACCCTATGAGCCTCGGGGCGGATATGTGCTGTGACTCTGCACATAAAACTCTGCCCTGTCTGACGGGAACGGCTATGCTTCATCTGTCGGAGGGCTGTCCCGAGGGGCTGAGACAGGAAGCAAAGAGGATAATGTCGGTGTTCGGGTCTACGAGCCCGTCATATATACTGCTGAGAAGTCTGGATACGGCATCTGACAGCCTTGCGGAGGGTGCGCTTTGTGAGAGGATACGCACTGCCTGCGTGAGAACGGCTGAGTGTCGGGAACAGCTTGTGAAGCTTGGCTTTGCGCTTGTGGGCGATGAGCCGATGAAGCTGACTGTCGATGCCATGCAGTCGGGGCTGACGGGTAATGAGCTTGCGGACAGGCTTAGAAAAGCAGGCATTGAGCCTGAGTACTCCGATATTAAATATACGGTGCTTATGCCGTCTTCGGAGACAAAGCCCGAGGACTTTGAGCGTATAGTGAGGGCATTTTCCGAGACCAGACAGGGAAAGCCCGAACTGACAGATATGCCGAGCCTTCTTCCCTGTGAGAGGGCAATGAGCATAAGAGAGGCGATGTTCTCGCCTGCGGAGCCTGTCAGTACAGAGCGCTCTGTGGGGCGGATATGTGCAAGGACTATTACAGGCTGTCAGCCTGCTGTGCCGATAGCGGTCTGCGGTGAGGTAATAAACGAGAGCACTGCAAGGCTTATGGAATACTATAGTATAAAGACGGTCTATGTGACCGTGAAAGGGGAATAAATATGAAACTGGTCTACGCAATTGTAAACAACGATGATGTTTACGCACTGAACAAGGCATTCCGGAAGGAAGGTATAAGGGCTACAAAAATGGCGTCTTCAGGAGGATTTCTTCAGGCAGGAAATACTACCTTTCTGATCTGCTGTCAGGACAATATGGTGGATAAGGTCGTTGAGACCTGCCGTGACAAGTGCAAGAAGAGAAAGCAGTATGTGTCCTCATCAACAGTGACGGAGAACGATCTTGGAGCACCTTATCCTGTTGAGGTAAATATCGGCGGTGCGACAATTTTCGTCACCGACATTGACCGTTTCGAGCAGGTTTGATATGAACTATCGTATCTACGGGAACGAGAGCTCAAAGGAGCTCATACGGAATATGATAATCAACAGCCGTGAGCCGCACTCCATTATAATACACGGGGAGAGGGGTCTGGGAAAGAAGAAGCTTGCATACTACACGGCGGCGGCACTCCTCTGCGAAGAGGGTAAGGGTGCTCCCTGCGGACACTGCAGGTCATGCAGGCTGATACTTGAAAAGGCTCACCCCGATGTGATAGTTCCGAAGTCAGGCTCTAAGGGCAACTATATGGTAGACGATATCCGCCCGATAGTGTCCGATGCGGTGGTAGCTCCGACAGAGAGCCGAATGAAGGTATACATAATACCCGACCTTGACCGTTCTGTGATAACGGCTGTGCAGATACAGAACATACTTCTGAAGCTTATTGAAGAGCCCCCCGAGCACACGGCGATAATTATGACGGCATCAAGCCGTGAGGTTTTCCTGCCGACGGTGCTTTCGAGAGTTATTTCTCTGGCGGCACTGCCTGTGAGTGATGCTCAGAGTGCGGAGTACCTTGAAACGATCATCAAGGCTCAGCCGACCGAAGCCGCCGAGGCTGTTCAGGCAGGCAGAGGAAACATCGGGCGCTGTATTGAGTACTTTGACGGAGGAATGTTCAAGACGGCGGCGCTCGCAGCAAGGGAGCTTGCGAGAGCAATGGTCTCAAAGAGCGAGTATGAAATGCTCAAGGTCCTTGACGGTACTGACAAGTCGAGGGCGCTTTTTCGGGAGTGCCTTGTGCTTTTCTCGGAGATAGTGAGGGATTCTATGAGGCTAAGGCTTGACCCTCAGAATGCCGAAACGGTAAGCTGCGACGAGGATTCCGCGAAAAGGCTTGGATATATGTTCTCCGAGGGCGAGGCATTGGAGCTTTATGAGCTGCTCGGAAAGTACATAAGGGCCGCTGATGCGAACTGCAACCTTACACTGGCGATAAACAGTCTGTGCGCTGAGCTTTGTCCGAAATAGGCAACAGCTATGGTATCGGCTTTGCCCCATACCCCTATGTGATAGGTTAGGCTGTGTTTTGGATTTCTTTCATTTTGCATAAGCACTTTCAAAAGGATTTCGGGGCGATAGCCCCGATGGGTACATAGAGCGAAGCCCTCTCCCTACACCCAGCCGAGGCTGTCTGGACGTAATGTCCAGACCTGACGAGGCCAAGTCACGCACTATCTCTCTCCGCGTTCAAGGTCTGAAAAGTCAAAGCAAAAGTACGGCGCGTATTAGCCGTGCGGCGAGCACCTTGACAAAAGAGTGATATTGTTATATAATATGAAAGTGTTATAAAATATAACAATAATAGCTTTGGGGAGAGAAAAGTATGTTTGAAGAAGGAAAGTATTATCACCCGTCAGGGAAGTTCAGTCCGCTTGGCGCTGTTCTTATCACGCTCTGTGTTACTGTGCTGGGCATAGGGCTGTTCTTTTTGTATCTGCTGTTCAATAATTGGTGTACGTTCATTTATCTGAGTATCATAGCCGCTGTGGCTGTTGCTGCGGCTATGGGATATGTTGCTTCAAAAATAATCAGGCTTTTTAAGATCAGAAATAAAACTGTCGCTGTGGTCTGCGCCGTGATAGGCTTTCTGCTGGCAAGCTATGTCAAGTGGGCTATGTATGACTACCTCGACCTGAAAAAGAACTACTACAACAAGCTTAAAGATCACACTGCCGAGGAGTTTTATGACTTTGACTATTACTTCGGCGTTGAGGGCGTTGAAACTCAGAACATGATAGATATGTACAAGTCTATCCACCAGTCAACTATGTTTATGAACTCAAACGGCGACATTGATTACTCGGGCTTTGACCTCACCGATGAGCAGATAGAGGAGATCGAATCCAAAACTGTATGGGATTACAATAACTTTGAGAAGCTTTTAGGCTCTGACGCTGATGAGGTAGAGGAGTCGCTTGAAAAGGCTAAGACTATGGATGCATATCAGTTCACCTATGAGTACCGCAAGGCAGAGGATAAAAAGAATGTTATAAGTCTTCTGACCTCACCGAAGGTGCTGTGGAAGGACATAAATGAGATCAACAAAGTAGGGCGCTGGTCATTGAAGAGCCACTCCTACACTGCCGATAAAGATGCAACAAATGTAAACGGCTGGATGCTCTGGGTAGTCTGGGCAGGAGAGTTTGTGTTCATGGGAATTGTGTTCCTTGCTATGACCTTTATCGGCTTTGAAAAGCCCTTTATCGAAAGCGAAGACGACTGGGCTCTGCCTATGGGAAAGTCGCCGAAGAAATTTTACGCTCCCGATGACCTGAAGGGCTTCAAGGCAAGTATGGAGATGTCGGAGTTTAACCTGTTTGATCTTGAAATACCTGTCGGACAGCCTCAGCCTGCAAAGTTCCTGACGGTTGAGTGCTTCAAGAGCAGAGATCTGAACGAGAACTATCTGAATGTTTATTTCCACCAGTTTGACAAAAACGGCAAGGCTGTGAAAAAATCTCAGGTAATAAAATTTATGCGTGTAAGCAAGGAGTTTATCCTCTCGGATAAGCTTTAGGCAACACCGCACAACCACCGNGCATACGCCTTTGTATGCCATCTACTTGCATATTTACCGTCATATCGCCCAAATTTACCTTGAAATACGACAGTATTCCTGCGGTAAATTCAGGCAATCTGACGATAAATCTGACTGCGTATCTGGCATACAATGGTTGTGCGGTGTTGCCTTTACTGATAGAAAGGAAAATGATATTATGGTAAAAACAACACTCTCGATCGAGGGCATGAAATGCAAGATGTGCGAGGCACACGTTAATGACCTCATCAAGGAAAAGTACAATGTAAAAAAGGTTGAGTCCTCGGCAAAGGATAAGAGGACGGTAGTCATCAGCGAGAGCGAGCTTGACACCGAGGCTCTCAAAGGGCAGATCGCCGAGCTTGGCTTTACAATGACGGGCTCTCAGAGCGAGCCGTACAAAAAGGGTCTATTTAAATAATCTCAGATCCCGCAGGCAGTATAGTAGAAATATTGCTTGCGGAAATACACAGAAGAAGGGACCGATGCCTTGGTACATCGGTCCCTTCTGAAATAGAGGAAGTATATGATTTAGGTCATACGGCATTGTTTTCCCTGATGAACTCAATGAATGCGTCCTCAGGCATGGGCTTTGCATAGTAATAGCCCTGAATATAATCACATCTGTGCTCAATAAACCAATCGGCAGTTTCCTTTGTCTCAACACCCTCGACCACGCTTTCTGCGCCGATCTCGGTTATCATCTGCATGGTGCTCTTGAGAACAGCCCTTGTACGGTTATTGCCGATGTCATCGGCTAAGCTTTTGTCAAGCTTGATTATCTTGACAGGCTCCTGCAGGATACGCTGCAGGTTTGAATATCCCGTACCGTAATCATCAATTGCGAACTCAATTCCTGCCTTATGAAGCCTCGAGACAGTCTTTGTAAGAACATCATTGAGGAAATCCTCGGCAGTTTCGGTTATCTCAAAATTGAATGACTTGTTCGATACTCCGTACTCACGCATTTTCTTCTTTACGTTATCCACGAAGTTATCCTTCATGCACTGCATGGTTGAGATATTTATCTCTATATATTCAAGCCCCATTCCCGAAAGGTCATGGTCTCGGATAAACTTGAAAACCGTGTCAATAACAAAGTCGCCTATCTGGTAGATAGCTCCGCTTTTCTCGGCGGCAGGTATAAAGAGGGCAGGCGAGATAAAGCCTATATCGTCATCAATAAGTCTCAGCAGAGCCTCGGCGCTGACGAATTTGTGCTCCTTGATAGAGTAGATCGGCTGATAGTAGACCTTAAAGCCGTTGTTTGCGAAGCCCTTTTCAATATACTTGTCAATGTCAAACTTGAAGCGTATCTTGTCACGCTCCTCAAGGTCGGAGTAGATGATAGAGCCTGATTCTATTTCGCTCTTGTCATAAGTATCCACAAAGCTCATAAGCTCATCGTGAGTGCCTATGTCCTTAGGAATATCAAGCAGACAGAGGGAGCTTTCAAAGGTGAAGCTTATCTCTCCGATGATAAGGGGCTTGCTGATGGTCTGCTCTATCTCATCGCAGATCTTGTCGGCGGAATAATTACCGCTGAGTATTACGGAGAACAATCCATAGCTGAGATAATATATATTATAAACGAAGTTTCTCTCAGGCTGGGACTTGAGCACACGCTCCATTCTCCGAACAGCCTTTTTAATAACCTCCTGGTGAGCATTCAGACCGTACAGTGTAACAAGGGCGCTGTCATTCTTGACCTTGATAAGCAGTACCGAGCCCCTGTTGCCCTTGTAATACATCTTCTTGCTGTCATGCTTGAAGGCGGTCATATTTCTTGTTCCGATAGCCGTATCGAGGGATTCCTCGGGCTTGATAACGAAGAACATCAGTATCAGCAGCGATGCGGTGATAGCGAACATCTCTATCAGCGCATGGGGCATGAAGTACTGAACAACTGCCGAGATAACAAGTATCGGATAGATAGCAATAAATGCGAACATTCTTGCGCTGTCTATAGTTTCCTTGTGCTTGAAAAGATATGTAATAGTCTGGAGCATATAAAAAAATGCTATCAGGTAAATTATCCAGACGAAAGGACCTCTTTCGTAGTGACCTTTCGGAAATTTAATGATCCAGTGCGTAAATGGGTTTATAGCCACGAGCAGGATATTAATAATGTAAGGAAGCGAGAACAGCACTTTTAACTTGGTTTTGCCGTCTAAATAGATATACCATGTGCCCGAGACCATGCCTATAAATATGGAATATGTCGGCAGCAGCGAGGCGTGAACTATATAATAGGCATACGATGCGCCTATCCTCACCCCGGCTGAAATATGCCCGAACGCAGTGAGGGGTGCTGCCGAAAGCATATCGCAGATCGTACAAAGCAGCGTAATGATCACCAGCGACAGAAACAGCGTATTGGTTCTGCCCCTTACGAGCTTTCTTACAAAAAGCGACAGAATAATAATAGCCAGCACCAGAAAAGCACAGACGTCAAACTGAAAAATTCGGCTCATATCCCTCACCTCCTTACGAAAAATTTCGCAAAGCACGAAATTTCGCAATCCGTGAAAATGACTGCAAACTTACACACGTTTGTAAACAATCAATAAAACACACTTTTATACCGTATACATTATACAACATTCTGTCTAATCTGTCAACCGCTAATAATGAATTAACCGTTAATTTGCTGAGAGCATTTGCTTAAAATTTTCGAAAATCAAATAAAAAAGGGAGTTATCCTCCCTTTTTTATTCCACTCTCTCGACTACATTATCATACTGCACATCGGCAAGAATAAGTGCTTTGTTTGAGCCTATGAACACTATGTTGCCAAGCTTCGGGTCGCCTGCTATGCTTACGCACTTGTCAGCGTGACCGTGTATTTTTTCAAGATCGTCCATAAGTGCGGAGCAGTCCTCCGTATTGGTCGGGCGATACATTTCAAGGTAGTCCTCGCCGTTGACACAGATGATGCCCTTGCCCGGATAGTTTCCTGCGGAATTGGTGTGTGTAACTGTGTACCCTTTTGCGGAAAGGCGTGACTCAATATCATCAAACTCGGGGATATTGACAACCTCTCTTATAGTGGTTTCGGGCTCGGAGTTTGTGCCGAGCAGGTCACAGCCTGCAAAGCAGAACAGCGTTGTAAGACAGACTAAAGCAGTAAGTATCTTCTTCATATTTACCTCCTATATTGTTGTTTTTCTGCCGTCTTTGGATATGCGAACCTTCGGGAAGAGCTTTACAAGCTCGTTTTTGTACACTGAGGGGTCGGGCTCGGCGGGGCTGTAGTGTGTAAGCCAGAGCTCTTTGACATCAGCTTTCCCTGCAAGACGGCAGGCGTCCTGCATAAGCATGTGCCCCTTTTCGTTCATGCTTTTTTTCTTGTCGGGGTCGCCGTACATACCCTCGCAGATGAAAAGGTCGGAGCCGTCTGCAAAGTCGGCTATGCGCTCGATCGGGAGAGTATCGGTGACGTAGGTTATCTTCTGAGGGGGTCTCGGGTCAGAGGTTACCATGTCGGGGGTGATCTCACGGCCGTCAACGGTTATGCTTACGCCGTTGTGAAGCGTTTTGCGTTCTCTGAGGGGGACACCGAGCTCGTCGGCCTTCTCGGGCAGGAAGACCCTTTTGTGGCGGAGTGTCAGGCTGTAGCCGAGACAGACTGTGCTGTGCTTTAAGGGCAGGGAGCGCATTTCAAGCATGGGGTCGATAGTGTTAAGGCGCTGAGAGGTCTCGTTTTTGATGTCAAGCGGATTGATTCTGACCTCAAATGGAAGACGTCCTGTGATAGTGAGCAGTGCGTCAATTACGTTGAGGGCGGTTTTCGGGGCGAAAATGTCAAGGGGCTCGCAGCGGTCGGTGTTGGCTATCGACAGGAGCAGCCCGGGCAGACCTGTGATGTGGTCGGCGTGGGTGTGCGTGATGAGGATAACGTCTATCCGACTGATTTTTATCTGAGCCTTGGCAGCTGCAACCTGTGTGCCCTCGCCGCAGTCAATGAGAACTGCCTTGCCCTCGTGTTCAATGTAGCATGAGGTCAGAAACCTGTTTTTCAGCGGAAGCATTCCGCCAGTGCCCAGCAGGGCTATCTCCATAGGATCACCTTCCTGTGTTTATTCTTTCTGCCTGTGCGGCTTGTCGGGGGAGGACCCTCTCACTAAAACTTTTGGCTAGGGGGAGCGTTATCCAAGGGCGCAGTCGAGGCTCATCATGATGACGAAGCCGAAGGCAAACGAAATTGTTCCTGTATTTGAATGTGGTTCTTCACTCATTTCGGGGATAAGCTCCTCTACGACGACATAGATCATTGCGCCTGCGGCAAAGCTCAGCAGGTAGGGGAGTATCGGTATCACAAGGCTTGACAGCGCTATAGTCAGCACAGCTCCTACGGGCTCAACAGCACCCGACAGAGAGCCGTACAAAAATGCCTTGCCCTTGCTTACACCCTCCGACCTCAGCGGCATTGAGATTATAGCGCCCTCGGGGAAGTTCTGTATTGCAATACCCAGAGCCAGCGCCATAGCGCCTGCCGCGGTTATAAGCGCATTTCCCGACAGCCAGCCTGCGTAAACAACGCCCACTGCCATGCCCTCGGGTATGTTATGGAGCGTCACCGCCAGCAGAAGCATAGCTGTGCGGTTGAGCTTTGTTCTCGGGCCTTCTGGGTCATCGGAATTTGTGTGCAGGTGAGGTATCACGGTATCCAGTATCAGCAGGAAGAAAATTCCCACCAGAAAGCCCACCGCCGCAGGAATAAAGGCAAGCCTGCCCATGCTTTCGCTCTGCTCGATAGACGGGATAAGTAAGCTCCACACGCTTGCCGCCGTCATAATGCCTGCCGCAAAGCCTGTGAGTATTCGTCTGGTTGTAAGTCCTATGTTGTTTTTCATGAAGAACACGCAGGCAGAGCCCAGCGTAGTCCCTGCAAATGGGATAAGTATCCCGAGAATAGTATCTTTGTTCATAGGCGCTCCTCCCTTGGTTAGTATAATCTAACTATCTGCATTATACCCTATACAGGCGTGTTTGTCAACACCTTTATAGTATGCGGAGAGAGCGCTGAGGGTCACAGCTCAGTACTTTTCAAGAAGAGCCTGACAGCCCTCAACGATGTCATGATAAGTCTCCTCAAAGTTGCCTGTGTACCAGGGGTCGGCAATGCTTGAGCCCTTGCGGTCGGTAAAGTCGAGGAGCATACAGAGCTTACCGTCGGGGTCACTGCCGAGGATACGCTTGGCGAGGGTAAGGTTGTAGTTATCCATGACAATGATGAGGTCAAAGCGGCCGTAGTCGGCTTTAACCATCTGACGTGCGGCATGCCGTCTGTAGGGCACGCCCATAAGGTCGAGCTGTTTTTTAGCGCCGCGGTGCATATCGTTGCCGAGCTCCTCTGTGCTTACAGCGGCGGACTCAATGTGAAAGTCGTCTTCACGTCCCGCTTTGAGAGCCATATCTTTCATAATAAATTCTGCCATCGGAGAACGGCATATATTCCCGTGGCAGACGAATAGGATCTTTACCATTCTGTTTTCTCCCTTCAAAGTCACGCAAAACGCGTATTTACGCAGTATACGGCACTTTTTCAATAATGCTAATATTTTTATATTTTCTCAAATTTTCTCATATTTTCTCGAATTTTTGCCTTTTCCAATGGTAAAATAGTGGTAAAACCGA
>OCVV012831055.1_pt1 | contig 29778 bp, 31 predicted proteins | sample 1539721 | NCBI WGS metagenome assembly OCVV01 (sample SAMN02144230, study PRJEB22623) | gut metagenome | biome: sheep rumen | host: Ovis aries | place: New Zealand | reverse complement strand
CCTTCGCCAATATAAACAAGTTGTGACCAGTCCAATTTAAGATAATAGTCTGTTACAACAGTGCCCCCACTTGCTATTACATCTTCGTCGTAAATGGTTGCTTCACGCTCTACTTCTATAACATCATCTTGGCTTTTGGCAAAGAAATATAGTTGGCTGTTTACTGTGTAAAACTTAATACTAAAGTTTTTCAAGTTGACTAACTTAGGATTAATCTTAAAATTAATATCTGAATTTCTAACCCTTTTCATTATTCGTTATCTTGTTTTTCATTATTATTATCACCATTGATGGTGTTTGCTACAATATCACTGTAGGGTATTATATTTTTATCCCCATCTTCACCAATACCGTTAAAACCTAGTTCTTTTCGTACTTCGTTGATTGTCATTACACCGCTTGAAATCAAAGTTGAATAGTAATTAGATTGTGCTGATTTGTCAGTTCTCAGTATCTCGTTTGTCTCTAGTGTAATACTTAAATTAGATTCTGATTGTTTTAATAGTTTACGGTTAAACTCGTTTTCTATCATCACAATATAAGGCTGCAAGCAATGTACTAAGAAGTCATTTTGAACTGCTTCAAGTGTTGAATAACTTGCTTTTGTCAAGTCACCAAGTAGCACTGGGGATATTCCAAAAAACCTTGCAATGTCAGTTACACTGAATTGTCGGCTTTCCAACATCTGACTTTCTTTTGCTGAAAGTTGGATTGTCTGATAGTCCATATTGCCTTGAAGAATCGCTATACCACTACCGTTTGCAGTGTAAGTCTCATTCCAAGCGGCTCTTAGGTCTTCACGTTGTTTCTGATTCACAGGGCCTTGGACTTTCAAGATTCCGTTTATCATCATTCCATTGTCAAAGAAAGACTTTGCAGCGTTTTCACTTGCTTGTGCAATTCCTAGTGACCTTGCAGCGTTTTGCAACACTGACAAACCTTTGATTCCATCGTAACTGAACATTACCAAATGAATCATTTCGCCTGGTCTTACACGCTGCTTGATGATTGGAACATCGTAATAAAGTTCATTCTTTACTTTGTCGTAATTGATAATTACATCTGTTGGCTCTAAATACCTAAGTCCCTTAACTGTACCATCTTTAGCACGTTCTACAAGTGCAAAACCGTTGCCCCTAAGTAGTACGGATTGAACTAGTAATTTCATCATTGTAAACTTACTTATCAAGTTGTTCTTGTTACGGTCACTGAACACGTAATTAAGTGGGTGTTTGTCCGCTTCGTTCTTTCCGCTTTCGTCTTCAATCAAAATCTTAATTGGAAGTGTTGCAATAGAGTTACTGATAAGTTCAACAGCCCTATAAACTGCACTTAGATTCATTGCTGAATGTTGGTTAGACAAAGGGAAAAAAGGCAAAGCACCGCTAGCATTACAACCGACATAAGAAAGTTCACGTTTTTCTTCTTTTGGTTGGTTTCCGTTCCAACCCAAACCATTACCGAAAAATTTCATTTCTTATCCTTTTTTCTTATCCAAATTATTTACTTAACTATAAATATTTTGATAAGTCGAAAAATATAAAAAAAGCAAGTGAAAAATCACTTGCTTATATAATACAGTTGTCATAATGTGTTTCAGTGAGGTAGTGCCCTAGTGCATCACAAATGGCTGCAACTCCATCTATCTTATTTTCGCTGCTTTTATTAAGTTTGATTGGCTTGACGTTGTTATTATAGTCTTCACGCAGTTCACAGTTGGCAAACATCCATCTTGTTATTGGGTTATCATCCAAAATCAAGTGCCCATTTCTTGCTATCATTTCAAGGTGTCGTGTTGGGCGATTCATTGAGCCAGTGCTTTGTGAAAATGGTACACAGTTAAAACCCAATTCAGTTAACTTGATAATAAGGGCTGTCGATTGCCAACTATCGTAACTGATTGCTTGTATTGGAATCGTCTTGTTTATCTGCTGAATTTTGTTTAGTATATATTCGTAGTCCACAACGTTTCCACTTGTGAGGTCTAAATATTTCTGCTGATACCAGTTTCTGTACTTTTCACGGTTACTTGATTCTTCCAGGGCTGTCTGAGGTAGAAAGTAATAGTTCTTAAATATATATTTCTGATTGATGTTATCAAAGATAAGAACTGAAATTGCTGTCATATCTGAAACGCTCGACAAGTCCAAGCCAATATAACAAACGTTGTGGCTGTGGTCTTCTAGGTTTACACGTTCTGAACATTTCAACAGGTATTCACTTGGAATCCATTCGCCAATCGCACTTGCGCACCATTTATTAAGAATCTTGGTGAGAAAGTTTGTCATTAAAGAAGGGTTGTTTTTTGCCTTGACAAGTTCGCTTTTAATATAGTCTTCCGTTACTGTCAAACCTAAGTTTGGCTGGCACTTCTGCCAATTGGTAGGGTCTTCTATATCGTCATTTTCATCAAGTTCAAAAATAAACGCTGCAAGTGAATCGTCTTTGATTTTTCCGTGCAACAGTTCAACACAAGTGTTTCTCATTGTGTAACAAGGTGACGTTAAGTCAAAACCACTAGTTGTTACATATATAATAAGTGGCTGTGTTCTCATTCCTACAGAACTGCTTAACACCTCTGAAACTGCGTTGTTTGGTGCTGCGTGGTATTCGTCTATAACAGCCGCACTGATATTTAACCCATCAAGTCGGTTTGCTTCTGCCGAAACTACTTTCATTATTGATTTGGTTAACGGAAACTTGATACTATCACGGTACTTTTTGAAATACTTTCCTTTGGGGTCTATATAACTAACGTAATTGGTAGCCATTGTAAACGCTAGTTGCGCTTGCGCTGTGCTGTTTGCCGCAAAGATTATCTGACCGTCATTTTCTCCATCTGCCACTAAGTGATATAGAGCCATCGCACTTGCAAGGGCTGTTTTTCCACTTTTACGGCTTAATTGCAAATATAGTTCCCTTGTTACCCTTAATCCACTATCTTTGTAAACTAGTCCGTAAACGTAATAGATAACAAACTTTTGCCACTCTGAAAGTACGAAATTCTTATGTGCGAACTTACCAGTTGAAAGTTTTAGTTTCTGTATAAAGTTAACTACTTTGTCCGCTTTCTTTCCATCAAAGATGATTGAATCAGATTCTAGATAAGACATAAAACGTTTGCAAGCGAGTTTTATCAACTCGCCAGCAACTATTTCACCGCTCAAAACTTTAAGTGGATAATCTGTATATCTTGAATCTATATTAATCACCTAGCAACTCTTTTAGTTCATCTTCATCATCACTTGGAAGATTTATTTTTGCTGCTGCCTTTGGTGTCAATCCAAATTCAGTAAGTAACTTGGTGATTTGTATTTGTGCATCTAGTTGGACTTTGATAAGTGGGTTTTTCGTATAAGCACCGTTCTTTGCAACTAACATTAAACCATCGTTCTTTATACTAGTCTTGCACTGTTGGTATAGTTCAACGTTATCTGCTAGAATCTCTAAGACTTGTTCCCACTCACTATTTACTTTTCCGTACTTTTCTTTTAGGTACTTTCTAACTGCGTTTAAGTATTTTACAGTAGAAATAGAATAATCGTTTTTACTCATATATTGATACTTTTAAAATAAATATAAACGAAAATCGAAAAGTATCAATAAAGAAAATGGAAACGACAATTAAGCCGTTTCCATTTTTAGACTAAGAGGTGATTAGCCCCAATTTCCATCTTCATCAACTTGCATACAAAGTTGGTCGTGTTTGGCTGCGTTTATCCCTAATTCATCATCTGTGAAATAGGAATCTAGCCAATAAGTTTCCAAGTTATCAGTATCATCAACATCTGTTGAACAATCACTAATAGTTTTGCCGTTTTCGATTCTTGAATAAGCATCTAATAGAGTGTTTGCAGCGTTAATTAGCAACTTCATTTTGACTGCCATAACGTGCAAAATGTTTTTTCTATCGAAATCTACAAACTCATTTATTGAGTGGTCGTACAACTTCATTTGATTATCTTTTGTTGCTATATATTCTACCATAAAAAATAAAATTAAAATTAAAAATAATATTAAATACACCTAATAGTTAGGATTGTATAAGAGTCAATAAGAACCACTTCAAGTTAATTGAACTTGAAATCAAATTAATCTCAACTGATATTGTGTTTTTCACGCTACTTAATTTCGGTGAAATTTCAATTGAAAGTGCTTTTTAAAAGTTATCCAAGGAATCTTAATACCAACCTTGATAATCTCACTTTTCATTTGAGAACATTGCAAAGATATGAAAAAAAATTGAGATAACCAAGGACTTTAACTTTTTTTCAGGAAATAATTTTATTATAAATCTATAGTATTTTTCAAAAGTCTGTTACTCAGTAACACGTTTTTTTAAAAAGGCTGTTACAAAGTAAACGCTATATATATAATAAGATAATAATATAATTAAATAATAATATAAAAAGATAATATTTTAATATAATATATAAGGGAAAAGTCTATTAATAAGACTTTTCCCAATTATTTAAATTAATATTAATTGAAAGAAAGAAAAAGTATATACTGTAACAGCAAGAACTTAAAGAAAGAAAAACTTTTTTTGAAAAAAAGACTTGAATTTCTCCAAGAAAAGATTATATTTTAGAAAAAAGAAAAAAAACTTTCAGAAAAGTGATACTTTTCAAACTTTCAAGATATTTATTAATAGACACAAGGGCAATGGGACTTCAACATTTGATAAATGAAGTTTTTATAAATGGAAGTCCCAACCCTTTTTGAAACTAACTTTATAAAAACTTCAAAACAATGGAAAATACAAACGCAAACACTTCAAGGAACTTGAACTATAACTTTATTGCAGTTCCAACTAATCTTTTTTTTGCTCTAGACAATAACCTTAGAAACGCTTTAACAGTGCTTCTACAACTTTCAAGTGTCTTTGCTGATTCAGACGGTTACTTTTTCAGAACTAATGAAGACTTGCAAAGCGACTTCAAGATGGGTAAGAACTTAACTATTGCAGTTTTGGAAAGTCTCTATCAGTACGGATTACTTCAAGTTAAGTCTGTTGGATTTACAAAAAAGAACGGCAAAAGACAAGTTAACTTTTTCCGTGTAAATACTGAGAGATTCAAGGACTTTGAACAATACCACATTTACACAATCACCAAGAATGAGGAATTACACCTTGAAACGGTAGATTACAAGTCCAAGGACTTTAAAGTAACCTACACCGCCACAACTGTTGAAAACCAAGATACGACTGGAAACAACCCTACAAGCGTTGATAATCCAATCAGTGAGGAAATACCAAGCAACACTAGTGAAAACGTCCTAGAACGTCAGGAAACACCAAATCCAGACTTCGTGGAAGTTGCAGCACCAACGGAAAGCGATAAGGACTTGGAATATTTGGATTTTGTACTTTCTAGCAACAGCGGTGTTGATGAAACAGAGAAAATCAAGAATGTTGCTAAAGAAGTTGAGGAAATAGAGAAAGAAGAAAAGCAAAAGGAACTTCAACAGAAGTTGGTCGTTAACGTTGATGGGAAAAAGATAGAAACTGCAAGTGCTATACCAACAAACGTTGAAAAAAGATACATTAGCGATACACGTCCAACCAATAAACTTGATGCAACAGTATTGGAAAAGTGCAAGGAACTAGTTAAGCGATACAAGGAAATGGAAATACCAAGTAGCAATCAATCACTAGAACTTTGTAACAAGGCTTGTGCTTACTTTACAAAGCAATATAAAGATGGCTTTATAGACTTGGAAGACAAAGACCATTTAATTAGGGCTACCGTTCAAGAAAGATTCCGTAAGCACAGAATCTAATTAAAAAAGATACTTCAAAATTTGGAATTTACAAAAATTATCTATATCTTTGCAATAGTTCAAATTTAATACTAAATACTATAACACAAGGAAACTAACAGCAATACCAATGAACGACGGCAAATCTAAAAAATGTTTCCTGTTTTTGAAAATAACTACTTCAAAAAGTGAACTTTTCAATTTTCAGATATATTTATTAATAGAAAGCAAAAGAAATAACTATTAATAAAAAATATCTTGAAAAAATGAATAAGTATTTAGTATCAATTGTTGCAGTGGTTTCACTGCTAATTTCAATTTGCCTTAACTTGTATCTTGTAGGCGAAACAACCAAGGAAATACAGTATAAAAAACAAATCTTGGAACTAAGGGAAAAGCAGATTTTTACTAGTTCAATGGCACTGCAAACAGTGTATCAAGATTCTATAAATAACACTGTAGAAAAATGGTTGGAAGATGGTACAAGTAAGTAACAGAACTAAGCCACTTCACCAACAGTTTAGCAAACTTGATAACACTGTAGTTTCTGCTTTCTGTGATTCGTTTAGTAGCGTTAAGTGGATAGCAGATTATAAAGACGGTGAAGATGAATTTTGCGGAATAGATTTACAGTTAACAGCGCAAACTAAAAGTAAACTTCAAACCTACGATATAGAGATAAAAAGTAGAATCACACAAACCAAGTGGTTTCCCAATTCTGATTGTTTCTTTGAGTGGGAAAAGTGGTATAAGATGAATCAGTGGGACAACGATAAGAAACTGTATATTGTAATCTATCCCAACTGCAATAAAATTGCCATTTGGCACTTAAACAGCGAACTGTTTAAGAGGTCTGAGAAAGACTATATAGAAATGAAAAAGAACACTTGCAAGGGTAGTAACCAAGTAACTAAACTAGTTTACCGTTTAAAACTCAAAGATGCAAAAGTGTTTGATTTCAATCTAACTGAATATAAAGAAAAGTATAATGCCATTTATCAAAAGATTGCCCAGTAAAAAGAAAAAGCGTTGGGATAACAAGCGAAAGCGTAACCGTACCGATAAGGAGAAACTAAGGGTTAAACTATATAATAATTCCAAGTGGAAGAAACTAAGACTAGGTTATTTAATCAGCCATCCACTTTGTGAAAAGTGCCTTGAAAAAGGAAAAGTGACATGTGCAACTGATATACACCACATTAACAGTCCTTTTGATGATGGGTTAACGGAAGCGGAAAGACTTGGCAGATTGCTTGACCCCAATAACCTAATGGCACTTTGCAAGGAATGTCACGGCAAATTGCACTTTAATCAACAAAAAATGTAATTTTTGGAAGTTTGAATATATTTATATATAGATGTTTGTAGTTTGCAACTTTTTTTTTTCTTTTGCCATTATTCTTACAAGTTGCAAACGTCCATAATTTTTTAAAGAAGTTTTTATTTCACCTTAACCGTCTGAGATAGATAGTTAAGGTTTTTTTGTGTATAAGCCTTTTTATTTGTTTTGTGGATAGTTTATCACATCATTAATTATAACGTCTCAGAACGTCAGGAAATGGGCTTATTTTTGATTGTGGTGAATGTGTCTAATATATACTTCCAAAGTGGAACTTTGGATTTTACATTTTGTGTGAAGAAGACTTGAAGGGGGGGATTTTAGAGCAATTCAATTTTTCTTGGGATAGGGGGGATTATTGTAAGGTTTATATAAATAAAAAAATGGTAACTTGTTAGGTTACCATATTGTTTACTTTTTGTCTCTGACAAATCTTATCTCTAGTTCATTACTTATATCTATTAGCACTTGAGATTCTACACCGTCTTTTATAGTGCCTTGGAAATTTTCTACTTCTGTTGGTGCTAATACCTCATACAGTTCTGTTTTTGTCCCTCCGTGTGGTATATACAAATAAATATCTGCTTCATTGCTTATCTTATTATATACTTTAAACAGATACCAATTATCATTTATCTTTCTAACTGTCATATTCTCTATACATTCATCTATTATTTCTTTCCGCTGTTTATCGTCTTTAATATCTTCAAGCGTTGTAATATCAATATCATTTGTTTCTTTCTGAGTTAGTTCTGCTAATACGTTACTAAGTTCTATTTCTCGTTTCTCTAAGGCTTGTATCTTCTTTCTAGTTGATTCCAATTGCTTCTTGAAATCATCATCTTTTATTTCAAACGTTTCTTCGCTGATTCTTCCCTTGATATAAGCATTATAGTTTCTATCCATTTGGGGATTGATTTCTCTATCTATATAGTTGGATAGGTTTACAATCTTAGTAGATACTTCACTGAGTGTATTTTTTGTTTCTTCGATTGCGTTATCATCACTATAAGAAAGCAACTGAAATTTAGTTTGAATGGCTGACTTCCAAATTAAAGTATCTGCTACGTTCATATTTACACCGTATTTCGTATTAGCATTTGCAGCGGTGTATTTGATATGGTTTCTATCTGCAATTAATATAGTGTTTGTTTCTTCGTCACGAAGAATTGATTTAGCGTAGTATATATTAGAAGTATATACCTTTTCACCCTTTTTCTTTTCGCTCATTAACTTGGTTGCAGCGTCTATTTTATCTTCATCTATAATGATTGGATAAGTTAGACTAAATTTGCCATAAGGTTTCCCACAATACTGCTTATTCAATAGTATGTGTCTGATTTTGCTTGCGCCACCAGTACGGCTTTTCTGACTAGCCCAATAGCCTAGTTCTACGCCCTCATTATAAATTTGGTTAAGTGACATTCCTTTTATGAGGTAGCAATTAAACACCCATTCAATTACTTTTGCTTCATCTTTGTTAATTGTAATAGTACCGTCGTTAGTGGTAGTGTAGCCAAAGGACAAAGAACCTGTTACTTTGTTCTGCTGTCTTCTGATTGCTTTTGCTTCCTTGAATCTTTCTTGCTTTATTTGCATTTCCATTTGAGCACCATAAGACAATAACAATAGATACAAGTCTGTTGCCTTATCTTTTTCTAGTTCACCTTTTTCGTTTCTTCTCCAAGTTTTCATTAGTTGTGGGTTGAGGAAAACCAAGTTAATCTTGTGTTCGTCTGCCCATTCTTTTACGCTCATTATAACGCTCATTCTACGTGCCAATCTGTCAACCGCAAAAAAATAAACTGCTTCGATGGTTGGGTAGTCCTCAATCATCTGCTTCATTTCGTTTAAGGTTTGTCTTTCTTCTTCTTTCAGTTTAATTGCTGATTCCTTACCCTTGACAACTAAAATTTCGTCTTCTTTATAACCATCACGCAAAATTTCACGCTTAACAGCCGTCAATTGTGGGGTCAAGTCTTGGTGAAGACTTGAAACTCTTGCAAAACAAATCACTTTTTTCATAACCTATAATCTTTAATTGTTTAACTTTCTGCTGCAAAGGTAAGAAATATTTTTTAAAAGGGGTGTTTTTGTTGTGATTTTCTATAGGAGTTTACTATATTTTCACCCCTTTTGCATATAATATTTTAATAATATTAGATTTTGCTAATTCTAAGGTTACAAATTCATCCTATAACGTCTTATATCTTCTAGAGGTGGATTCCAATTAATTTTTTGCCAATACAACGTTAGACTACCCTTGTTATATTCATCTTGTGCGATACTCTTAAACTCTATTGATGATTCACTTCTTTCGTAGGTCATTTCATCACCTAGAACTTTGGTAACTTCATCTACAAAAACATTCAGTTTTTCTATACTTGAAAAATAGAAGTGTTCTAAGCCGTTAAACGATATATTAACCCAACCTTTTCTTAGCACCGTTAAACAATATTCTGCCATATCAATATTTTTAAAGTTAAAACTACAACTATCTATCACAGACTGTTGTAGCGGCTCACAATTGAACGTTTCTTCCCTTGGTGGAACGTCCTTTATTTGCTTTCAAGTTTCTTAATCTTAGCGTCTAGACTATCACGTTGTTTTTTCAACTCTATAAGTTCCAAGCCGTTCTTATAGTCGTTAATCAAGTCTAATAGCACTTTCTTTTGTGCGTCAGTGCCATTGCTAAGAATCTCTTTTAACCAATAACTATTGGTTCTTCTTGTTTTCTTTTCTTCTGCCATAATCGTAAGTATTTAAATTGGTGAAACAATAATTATTACTCTATTGGAGTCATTAACTTATTATTCAAGTTTGAGTTTCTTTATTATGCCATATTTAATATCTGATTCCAATATATCGTAATCATCAATACGCCAGTAGCAACCATCTTCATCATCTTCATCACCATCTAAGAATAGTTGCACCATATAAGCCTCATAAATGGATTCCTTGATTGCTTTTTCAAAGACTTCATCATCAATATCATCAACATTGTAGTTGCTCGCTGTCAAAAGCGCATACTCATCATAATCAATTTCTGAGCGTTCCCTTGCTTCTTGTTCTTTTGTATTCATAATCTTTAGTTTATAAGTGAATAATATTACTTGGTTGCAAAGATAGCAAATAGTTTTGAACTCACAAAGGAAAACATAAAAAAAAAAGATGCAAGCACCTAAATACTTGCATCATTCATTATTTTCTCACGTTCCAAATAAACTCTTTTCATCACTCTACCTAAAGCGTTAACCCCTCTATATTTCCCTATAGATTCATCAAACACAACACCGTTGAAGTTATCCCCCCAAAAACTATTTTCACAATATACTTTGTCTTTATACTTTTCTAAAACGTTTCTGAACTTCTCACAATATTTGTATTTCAACTTGATAACAAAATACATTTCTTTCCAATCAATAGTGTTTGCCTTTTCTAGCCCAAATTCCCTTTTTCGCCAGCCTTGTATGTTTTCAAAGAAATACTTTGTTCTTGGATTACACTTAACTTGCTTGCCATTCTTCAAGGTCATTAAATAATCAATTGTGCTAACCAAACTTGGAACATCTTTGTATCTTTCACCGTTCTTTTTGCAAGCCTTTTCGCCCCATTTCACAAAGTTCACAAAAAACAAAAGTTGCTCACTTGAATTGAACGTATAACTAGAATAGGGGATTGAGCAACCACTGTAAAGATTGCTCATTATTCCCTTTTCCTTTTCTACTTCATCTTCACTATTGAGTTGGTAAGAGTTGAAAAGAACTATATCTTTCTCATCATATATCTTTTCATATTTTGAAAACTCTTTTAAATCCCTAATCTTAACTTGTTTCATCTATTCCACACTTAAAAATGAATCAACACCAACACAATAAAAGTAACTAACACCGTCTTTCTTTCCTACTTCTTTAATCTCTATCTTATTATCCTTAAAGAAGTCAATCTTGAAAGAAGTAATCCCAAAAGATATAGCCTTTTTCAGAATCTCAACACCGTTGTTAATTGTATCAGTTGGTTCTGTTGCAATTGCCATTTCACTTGTCTTATCTGCTTGTTCAATGGCTGCAATAAAGTCTTTGTCACTTTCTTCTTTTACTTGTTTTTCTTCTTTTGTCCTCACACTTTCGCCAAATCTATCGGACTTTCTAACACTAACTTCCAACTTGAAATCCCTATTGAAAGTAAGTGCTTTCTTGTACCTTAAATCTAGAGTTTTTTGCCTTTTAACTAAAGAAATTTGCTTATCCAACTTTCTTTCTTTTAACTTCTCACTTACTGAGTTGATTACTCTAACTTTCTCTGTGTCACTTGTTTTTTGATTACTCATAACTTATTTTTTTAAAATTAAACTTGTGTTGTAAATGTACGAAATTTCCTTGAATTGACAAAGAACATTAACAATTATTTAGGAAACTCTTACATTTGCTAAGATATGGATAATATCTGAGGATTCCAAATTTTGTTGGTAACACAGAGTAACTTTTAAGGATTCATAACACAATTGTCTTTGTTGTATAGTTTAATTGGTTGTGCGTGCTTATATATTACTTTTGCCGTTTCTTCATCGTATAGATTATAACTTGTTAGTCTGTCTTTGTGGATTCTATCGCCTTTTGTAAAAACACCGCCATAACAAGTACCGCTTGAATAACCATTAAGATAAGCCCAGTCTCTTACCTTTTCCCACACTGCTACTAGTTTACCATCTTCGTTATACTGATATAATGGTTTTCCAATTTTCTTTGAAGACCAGCCATAAACTAGTCCGTGTTCGATTGCAAAACGGTAATGTGCAAAAGCAACATCTTTTTTTAGTTCTGTGGCGGAAAGTAGCGTTTCTTTTACAACTGCTAGTTTTGTAGAATAGTTGTGTACTAAAGAATCAGATACATTAAGTTCTTTTGCACATTCAACTTTGCTGTTCCAAACTTTAGTCAAATCGCCATTGGAGTTGTAACCATATACTTTCTTAGTGTAATGGTTCATTTGCTTAATTACTTTACCCACTTTCGTTTGTGACACTATCTTTTCAAGTTCCTTGCGTGTGATTTCTACTATTTCATCCCACTTTTCCCAATTTATTCTACCTTCGTTCAACTGTTCTAGTTTGCGTATGTAGTTTCTGTTAATTTGTTCTTTCATTATATTTCTTTTTAAAATAAATATAAACGAAAAACCGTTTGTTTCAACAATTGGAAACAAACGGTGAAAAAAATAATGTATTAATATGTAAATAAACTATTCCCTATTAAATCTTCTTTCTAGTTCTCTGTTGATTTCATCTTTTGCGTTGGTGTTAAACTCTAACCACTTGCTTTTGAAATAGACGTTAGCACCAACCAAGCCACCACCAATTACAAAGCACTGAGCGATATAGATAAGAACACCAGTTGCAATGTTGTAAGCGTTTAAGAAGAAACTAAGAAACGCTAATATAATTCCACTACCAATTAAACCAAAAGCAACGTAGTAACTTATACGGTCTTTTATTGGCAGTTCATTCCAATTAAAATAATCTTTCATTTTACTTTCAAAATATTCTTTATTATAAATATCTGATAACAGCAAAAAGTGGGTAGTTAGCACCCACTTTTTTTAATTACAAATCGTCTCCAAGCGTATTTTTCCCTATAAGATATATAGTAACTCCAATCTTGGTAATAATACGCTTCACGCTCAAAGGAAACAGCCCTATAAGCGTTATTCCAATTGAACTTGTAGAATGGCAGTTTAATTATAAACTCTATAGCGTAAAGAAGATAGAACGGTATATATAGTAATTCCTTCATCTGTTCGCTGTGTATTTCTTCGTGCCTAATTTGCCAATCCTTCAAGTTTCTTTTAGTAAAGCAATAACCAAACAAGTTGATTGCAAGGAAATCGCCAAAAGGTATTAGTTTATTGTTAATTATCTTCATATTATCCCTTAATTACAAGTATTTCACTATCAGATTTAAATATTTCACCAACTTGTACTTGACTTGAACTAGGCCAATTGTCACGTGCTCTTTGACCGTTTTTCAAAATTCCAATATGAACATTTCCACTTGCATCTATATTCACGTAAAATTCTGTTCCTGCACGTTCTAGAGTAAAAGTAGGCGTACTGTTATTCACTTTTAATTTTGCGGAAGCGTTCCCTTGCAATAGTGCAAGACGTATTTCTGTCCCATTTTCTGCTACAAGTCCAGCACTGCAAGTTGGAGTAAAACTAGTTGCTCCATTTATGTTAATGTGGTCTGTTGTGAACTCATTATAACTTGTGTAACTGCCGTTTGTTTTTTTGAAGCGAAGTATTGGCGAATTATTACCACTTCTACCAAGTCTAAATATTTCATTTCCATTCGAGTCCTTACCAATTAACCAAGTCTTATCGCCTGTTGAACTAACAAATTCCGTGTTATCACTTGACATTGTTATTTTTTTACTTGTAATGTCTATTCCAGTTCTTTTTAATTTGCCATCAATATCATCTTCAACCGTTGCCGTGATACTGCTTGTTGTTTGGCTTAATTCCGTCTTGGTAGCGTAATTTTGTTCTATTGACCTTCCCAAACCTTCTATTTGTGTCTGCGTGTTCGCACTAACCGTTGATGTAATCGCACTTGCAGTTTGGTTAAGTTTTGAGGTAGTAACATAGTTGCCTTTTACTGTTGCAAGGTCATTCCCCAATGTGATTAAACTGTTAGTGTGGTTTGAAATGGTGCTTGACAAACTGCTTGCTGTCTGTTGCAGATTACTAATGTTTGTTGAATTAGTTTTAGCACTTGCACTCAGTAAACCGATTGTTTCACCTTGGTTTAGAATCTCGCTATTAATTGTTGCAATACTATTAGTGTGGCTTGAAATTGTGCTACCTAAACTATTTGCCGTTTGTTGCAGTACACTTATACTATCAGTGTGACTTGTCACTGTGCCACTGAGGTTAGCGACTTTGGTACTGTTTGCCCTAACGCTTCCACTAATTGCATCTATCGCCCCAGTGTGGGATGATATTGCACTTGTTAAACGTGAATCAGTTTGTTCAAGAAGCGATATTGACTGGGTGTGACTTGATAGCGTTTTATTTACTGCGGTAAAATTTACTTTAGTATCACTTGAAAAGGAATCTAGGGTATTGTTAATTAAATTAACTGCTTCGTTAGTTGACCTAGTTAGGGCTGTTAGTGAATTATTTAAAGTAGTGTCACCTTCTTTTATAATGTCTTCTAAGTCTTTTCCTGTTGTGGTTTTGAATTGATTTAACCCATTTGAAATGATATTTAAGCGGTGTGCAGACAAGTCATAATTATTTATTCCTTGATATTGCACAATCGACGGTGCTTTTATTCCTTTGTCTAAGAACTGGCTATTATAAGCAGAAATAATGATTGCCGCTTGTCTTGTGGTATCTGTTCTATTACCTAGTTGAACACAGTTATCGCCAACCTTTGGTGTCATTGAATATCTGTCACAATCACTGCTTGACAAATCAAAATAGTGTGCATCCCAAGTTTCGCCATCTATATTAATAGTGGTTGAACCAGTGTTAGTTACTAAACGCCAGTAATATTGATTACTGACATTGTAACTAGTACCAATTGCAGCATCAAATGTTTGGCAGACTACTTGGTCGTTAACCTCAAAACAATTATATATTTGTCCACCATCTTTATCCTTTGCCCTGTAGTAGCACCTCCACCCACCGTTTATAACATCTACCTTGTCAATTTTTGCATTTGCAGGTGAAACTATAATTGCACCTTGTGTTGCTTTGATTTCGTCTATTATCAGTTTAAAAAAGTGTGCAGCCTTTGTAACGGTTAAATAGTCACAAGTGATTTCATCTGAAAGCAGAGTTTGAATATAACCACTTATCGCTTGCAATTGGTTTGTATTTAAAAGCCCTTTTACATCTACATCGCCAAAGATACCGTTTTTGGCTTGTAAATCACCCTCTATAACTCCATTGGTTGCTGTGAACCCAGTATAATCAACTTCAAAAATGTTGTGCCTATTTTCGTCACTAGTCCCATCACCAACTGAAAAGAGTGTCATTCCTTCTGTAGATTTATTATATTCTCCTATTGCTAGTTCTCCCTCATTAGTGGTTTGTGTGTTAGAACCTATTGCCACGCTGTTAGTACCTGCTGCAATATTATTAGAATTGGTAGGTACTAATGAGCCGTTACCCTCTGAGGACTGCCACATTGTGTTAGCAGTAATATTAGAAGTGTCTCCTGAGTTAGTCACAGAATCAGTATAAAGTGCCCTACTTGCTGAAATATAGGTGCTGCCACCTCTTTTATTTTCCTTTGGTACGTTGTATTTGATTATTGTTTCTGCCATTACTTTTCTACTAGTGTTATTGTGGTTTGGTTATTAAAATAGTCTATTGACTGACTATCAACTATAAATTTTTTTGAACTTAGCCAAGACGTGGTTAAAGACTGATACGGTTTAATATTATTAAATAACTGGAGTGATAGTCTTACACGTGGTGTTTTGTACTGATTGCAAAGTCTGTTGATTAGTATTTCTTCAGGTGTCAGATTCAAATTAAGACTTTGGTTTATAATACTTGTGACAAAGTGAAATTCACCATCATTTGTTTTGTAAGCCGTACAACTGTAATTAGGGTTTTTGTTGTCGTGCGTGCAAATCTTAAATTCAACTTCGTCAAAGTCTTGTACGTGGTGTTCGTTGATAACGTTGGTGTAAATTGTGTCAGATTCATTAATATCTGAATATGTTGGGTCCCCAATTACTGCTTTAATGTCAAAATCTTTTAAGAAAACCACTGAGTGTTTATAATGTTGGCCTTCATCATCACCGCTTCTTGAAGAATGGTAATTAGGGTCAAAAGGTTTATAAAGCGTAATTTTTGGTAAACCTGTTAGAACTTTGTTTGTTGGTATCGGTATATAATATCCTTTTTCATCAGTTCCAATCCTCCAAGTGACTGTATTAACAAAATTAAGGTCACGAAATATTGTGCAATCTGCACGTCTGTCATCCTCGCTTGCTTTTTCGTTCAAATACCTTATTTTGAACGTGGTATTAGAAGTTGTCCACGCTGAACCATTCCAATATTGATTACCCCATTGCAGTTTTGCCAATATATAAGTGTCGCTAGCATCCATTGAGTATCGCCCCTCAGTTATATCTATATCTTCACCAGATGGGATTGGGTAAGGGTCTTCACTAAAATAGTGCCAAATATATTTTCCGCTGATTATCAAGCAAGCATTTTTTCCACCAAAAAAACAAGATGTATCTACGTCGTTTGTGGTTAGATAGGGAAAACTAGTTATCTGTGTATTTGGAATGTGATTACTAGTATTTGGATTAAAGAAACACAGATAGTTATCAAACTTGATATTACTTATTTCATTTCTTGCAAACCATTCATCAAGTGTCATTCTTTTACCAGTAATCTCTCTTATCCACTGTTCCACCCAAGACGGTGTTTTGTCTATCTTCTTTATATCTGCTTTCAATATACAACTTCCGAAAAATGTTTTTGTATCAGTGTAGTTTAGGCTTGAATTTGAGGTGTTCTTATAACTATAAAAATTATAGTTAGGGTTTTTCATATACTTTAAAAAACAAGCGTTATAAGTTGTATAGCGGTCATTTTCAGGGTCAAATACTCTATCTATCATTACTATCATATTACCATCACTACCACCTGTTACTACTTCGCCATACATTCCATTATTGATGTTGGTAGAACTTGCAAGCGTAGGGTCACTAGACTTGGTTATATTATTTGTCGTATCGTATAGGCTAGGAATAACACTATCAAAAGTATAAAAACTATCCTTTACTGATACTTTATTATAAACATTATCAAGTGAAATTGTATTGATTGCCCCCATATAGTCAGTTTCGCTTATTGCTAAGGTCTTAGAAAGTGTAACCTTTGTATAAGCGGTGCTTCCAACAGTGTACTTGTAATAAGTATTATTACCGCTCTTAATAGCATCGTAGTCTAACAAATATACATTATCACCATCCCCCACACAAACAAAACCAAGGTATTGGCAAATTTCTTCCAACACTTCTTGCAAAGTCCAGGCTACATCATCATCTGTTTCATCATCTTTTTTCTCGTCAAAAAAATTTTGTTCACTGATATATATATCATTTAGAATTGGCACATTGCCCAGTCTAAACATATTGTGTGAAACATATAGTGTTTTATACACTTCACACTTAGATAGAATTGAAGTTATAATTTCTGCAAATGATTTAATCGCCCTTGGTGAAGCACTATATTTGTAGTATTGCAAAATTGATAAACCGTCTATTGCTTCTATCTCCAATTCTTCGTGTATCTCTGTAAATCCGTTGTTATACAGAACTGGAGTTGCAAAACCACCCCAAACAAGATTGTTGTCTTTGTCATATAGCCTAACCTTTGTGCCGTTCGCTTTTCCGCTATATACATCAAACTTGTAATCAGTTTCACCGCTTGTTATTATCTTAACTGTCGCTGATTGGTACTTGCAAGGCTTGTATATATTATCGTCTGAGGTATCCATTTCGGTGACAAAGGGACTAACACCAAGTGTTATATTACGTGTAGTCCCACTAGTGCCGTTTGTGATTATCTCAACTGTATAGTTATTGCCTTTTAAGTCGTAGAATTTGCCGTTATATCTCATTATCTAACTTTGTTCATTTTATCAGTATAGTTATTTAAAACTCCGTGTAGGTCTTTTCCTTTGATAACGAATTGAACGTTACCACCAACAGCCCCACTAGTTGCGCCTCTATCGAGCAAATCAAATAAGTTGGATTGTTGCCTACCGTTGAGAATCATTTCGCCACTGTTAACCCTTGCAAGTAGTTTGTCACCGCCATAAGAATTGCCGCCAACGATACCACCATCGGCAAAGGCTCCAGTAATCATCCCTAGTGCTGCTATAACGGCTGCAACACCTGCAGCAATTGCAACAATATTTAGTGGGAATGGCATTTTGGCGCCACTTGCAGTTGCACTTGCAATTGCTTCACCGCTCTTTGCTGCTGTATTACTTACTGCCGCTGCCGCTTCCGTCTCGCTTGCTGCTGCGCTCTGTGCCGCTGCTGCTGTTGAAGTAGCACCGAAGATTTCTTGCAAGGTTGTTAAGGTTTGTATAACACTTCCAACTGTTTGCAAAATACCCATACCAGTTTGCAGTACACCAATAAAGATTTGCCAAGCGTTAGCACCTTCACCAAGTGCAAAAGAAAGTGATTCAATATCACTTATAACGCCATCAAAAGCAAAGAAACTGTCTGTAACTTGTCCTACTTTGTCTGCTGCTTCGTCAAACTGTTCTTTGAAGGATTTCTTATCAATTGAAACGTCTAACGGTTTTCTTTCAAGGAACTTGTTTAGTTCAGTTGTTATATTGGTAGCACTTCCAAAGTTTGGTTTCATCTTCGACAAATCCAAATCAAGTTTCTTGGTTGGTCTCATTAACTCCGAAAGTTGTGCCCTAGCGTGCGAAAGTTCCTTGTTAAGTTTTGCAATTTCACTTGAATCAACTTGCAACTTAATTTTCTGTTGTAAGTCTCTAATTAAACCTTCCCAATATCCAACAGAGCCAACAGCGTATTGTGGTTTACTAGAGCCACCGCCACTTTTTCCGCCACTTTTTCCGCCACCCTTACCGCTGCTTGCTGCTTCGTTTGTTTCTTTGGTATATCTCAGCAACTTTGAAGCGTTGGCGATTGATTGGCCTTGGTAACTTAAACCTTGTTTGAGTTGGTCGTTATACTCTTTAAGTTCATCGTCTGAAAGTCTGTTGAGAAGATAGTTTGCTACTATTGCTTGACCGTATTTCTTTTCAAGTTCAAGTGATTGTTTCTGATAGTTAACACCAGTTTTACCCATAAACAAGTCACCTTGTTTCTTTTCTGCTTTTCTATCTAGTTTTGTTCTTTCGTCTAAATATTTCTGATACTGGCTTGCAAACTTCTTTCTGTTACCGCCCATATCGTTAATGTCACTTTCCAAGATTGAACTAATTAGGCCGCCACTTGCTTTAACCCTCATACCAGTGCCGCTCATTATCCTTAATTGCAAACCCTTGATTGTTTGGTCGTAAAGTTTGTTAGCCCCATCTGCTTGCTGTTTGATTATACGCTGATTCTGTGCGGTAAGTTCTTTAACCCTCTTTTGGTCGTTTGGGTCTTTGCTGCCTTTTTTCTGTCTAATCTCCAACAGATTCTTTTGGAATTGGTTGTTAAGTCTTGCGTTCTGTGTGCTGTAAGATTGCGCCATATTCCACAAATTATCCATTGCGTCGTAAGCGTCCCTAGCCCTATTGATAATGTTGTCAATACCGTTTAGGAATGGTGAGAAATCACCGCTTGCAAGTGACTGAAAGAAATTATCTACAACCGTATTAACTTGCTGTTGAACTGCGCCAAATTCGTCTTCCAAAGTTTGGCTAGAATGTAGCAATTTATTAAACGCTTCACCAGCAGAAACAGCAACACCCAAAGCACCGCTGAACTTACCTACTACCCCAATAAGTGACCCCATTGAACCATTGAAGCCAGTAGCACGTTGAATCATCTTGCCCATTGAGCCATTGAAGCCGTCACCAACCTTTGAGCCTTGTGCTTTTAACTTGTTGACTTGCTTAATAACATCATCTATCTTTTTATCAAAGTGTTGCGTTGATAGTATTAGTTCCTCTTTTAACTGATTTGCCATATTAGATTATCCCTTTTTCTTTTAGTTCTTTTTCTCTCTGTAGTGCTTTTGCCTTGATTGCTTCAACCTCTTCAACCGTGTAAGCGTGACTGTCACTTTGTGATACCTTGGATTTATCACTTTTTGACTGTTCCCAAGCAAACTTTATAATGTCCGTTGGCTTTAGCCTTTTCTTGCTGTTCACTTGTGCAACCATATAACTTATCAACCTTGCTTGTTCCCAACTATCCTTTGTTCGCAAATGTAGTGAATCACAGATAATAGATAGTTCGTAAGGTTTCATTTCGTCTAAAAAATATGGTACTGTAACAATACCATATTGAACACATACCAATTGGAATAGTTCTGTGAATGAAATTACGCTTTCTTTGCTGTTCTCACGGTCTTTTTTTTTGTTGTGGTACTTTCTACCTCATTCACCTTGATAAGCCACTGTGTAAACTCCTGCAACGTCTGTGGGTTATCATCAAGCCAACTGATAAATTCATCGTAGGTGATTTCTAACGTTGCATCAGAAGCGATAATAACACAATAGAAGTACATTATTGTTTCAGTGATTGTAGTAGGGTTAAAAGAAGTCTTCATCGCTTGTTCGTAAGCAATAACACTTCTGAAAGTTTTCTTTAGATTAATTTCCTTGTTGTTAATTGTAATAGTCATTATTGATACTTTTACAATAAATATTTCTGAAAAACAAAAAGTAAGGAAATTATAAAAAATAAAAAGCAGAAGACTTTGCTTTCTTCTGCTTTCTTTATTGATTTAAGATTTGTCTTAGTTAGATTTCTTAGCCAAAGCACCGTGTCCATTGAACTGTACGGAATAAGTTGCAACACTTCCGTTATCTGCTGATAAGTCAATAGAAGACACTGTAACTTGTCCGTAATACATATCGTCGCTAGAAGTCCAACCGCCAGTTGGTACTACGTGACCGTCTGCGTCAGGTGCTGTCTTGCTGCCGAAGTTCTTAACCGTTGCAAAAGCAAGTGTAAGAACTGTCTTGTTTAACATTGCATCTACAAGTTTATTGAAGTCTTCAAGCACAAATAGATTGTCGCTGCTTGCAGTCCAAGTTACACGGCCAGGGATTGTGCTGTTAAAGCCTGCTGAATCCTTGCAAGATACATCTATATCGTCAGTAGAAATATTAACGCTGCAAGATGTTGCACAAGCCAAAGTTTTTCCGCTAAGAAATAACTGTATCTGTTCACCCATTATATTTGCCATAATACTAGTATTTTTTAAGGTCTTATTATTAGTTGTTTGTATCTGATTCCTCGCTTTCTGAATCAGTTGTGTATTGTATATTGATTTTCGCTGAAAATTGAAGTTGCTGTATATAGGTATCTTCTACAAAATCTTCTGTGACGTTATCAAGTAGGATATTAAAAAAATAACTGTCTCTATAGTTCTCTAATATCTGTCTTACCCTCTCTGCAATCTCTACAGTCTGAAAGTAGTTAACTGCTGCAATTGCCACACTGATATTAACTGTGTCGTAAGTAAGCAAGTCTTTAGTATAGTTTGCAAAAGCGTTTTCTTTGGTGAAGATAATAAACGGATAAGTTACACTTTCCTCAGCGACTAACGGATAAATCTTATTCCCTACCAACTCTTTTAGTCTTTCATCAGATATTAAAAGTTGGTATAGATGTTTGTTAACCGAAATACTTGTTTCCTTCATTACTTATAAAATTTTTCTCTCGCTTTGTTTATTGCTTCGTCTAAGTTCTTCTGCAAACTCTGTTGCACTTGCGACTTCGTAGATTGGACAGCAGAAGTAAAGAAAGTGTGAGCAATAGAACCAGTGGAATGTGCTTTTCTACCTCGCTTGATTCCCTTGTGACTGTTGCCGCTTGTCTTTCTGTCACCCTTGCTTGCTTCTATCATCTTTAGTATTGGATTCCAATTTTTATCACTGTCCTTTGTGATAATCTCAACACGTCCACTACTACCGTCTTTCTTCAACTTGATAGTTACGCCCTTTGAAAATGGTGCTACAACATATCTTGTCCCATAACTGTTTTTGAAAACTACATTTCCCTTGGTATCTAGGTTTTTGCCGTTCTTGAAAGAAATACCTTTTAAGTTCTCAACAGCCTTTTTCTTGATTATACCAAGTGACTTTCTTAAACCACTCTTTAAGGCTGTCTTTAGTTTGCTGCCTTTGACATTCTGTAAGAAGTAGGTAAAACCACCGTCACTAAATTTAGTTGTTACAAATTCTGCCATTGGTTAGTCGTTTATTAACTCTGTTATAACAAGTTTGTCGTTATTGTCTTCAATCCTATTTTCAATTGTAATTACTCTGTATCTCTTACCGTCAAACTCTATTAAGTCAAATTCAGATATTGGAACATAAGAACGTATATTGAAAGTCTTTTGATAAGGGTAGAAGATTTCACCGTTTTCGTTTGTCCTGCTTCCGCTGTCGTGTATAACTCTAGCCCTTGTGGTGTACTTCAAGTTATAATTTTGTATCTGTTCACCATATTCGTTAACCGTTGTTGTCGGTGCTAGAATCTTGATTATCCTGGTTAAAAGTCCTGCCCTTTTCATCTTCTTTTTCTTTTTCCTCTTTATTGTGTTTCAAGTGACATTCAAGACACTTTTTCTTTTTAAGGTCTTCACCTCTATAGTTTCTATATAAGTCTATCAGATAATTGTAAGACAGCGGTACTTCACTTGAACTAGCGAAAGCAACAGATTCCCTATTAGCGTAGAAGTTACCAATTAATAGCAACATTGCTTGAATCAATGGGGATGGTATTAAACCGTCCCCATCTTCAAGTAAATTTAGAGAAGTATCAATATTCTTTTCTACTACCTTTTCGGCTACCTCAACAAGTGACATTAAATATTCATCGTCATCACGAAAATCTTCATTTATATTAAGGTGTTTTTTAACTTGATATAATTGTATATACATTGTCTATATTGATACTTGATTATTATTAATAATTGCTTACGCTAAAGCACCTGCAACGAAAGCAGTTGGTCTAAGTATCTTAGCGTCAAAGTAAGCATTAACCACAATTCTAATCTGGCCACTTCTTGCAAGTGTATAAGGGTCAATAGTCAAGTCAATTGCACCCCACTGGCCAATTGCAAGGTTAGAGAAGTCACCGTAAAGGTATTTCTTACCACCAACGTGTGACGTATTAATTGCTTTAGTTCCGTCAACCTCACCATTCTCAAATACCAACTCAGTTGATTTAGTGCTCTTTGCCATTGCTCTAAGTGCTGCCTTTGCCTTGTTACTCATCACATAAACACATTCACCGTTAACATTAGCGTCTTCAATGTCTGCTTCTTTTGCAACAATATCAGCAAAGTTAGAAACGTTGTCTGCTGAGATTGCGTTAAACATTCCCTCTGGCTGTGTAGTACTACCACTCTCAGAACCAAGTATAGTAGCCTCAAGTTTGTTATTGATTGCCTTAACCAAGTCTTCACGGATTAACTGCTCTGCTGCAAGTGAATCTTGTGCAATAAACTGCTTACTAAGGTCGATATAAGCGGTAAGTCTCTTTGGCTGCAAAGTTACGTGTGAAAAACTAGGGTCTCCACTTGCTGCGTCTGCAACCTCACCAGCCCAACCAACGTTAGTTGCTGACATAATAGGTACCTGAACATCACCAACCAAGTTAGTGAGATACTTTGCACCTGCCTCGACAAGCACGTTCTTTGCTCTAAGTGGCTCTAGGATATTGGTAAACTCAGTTTCCACAACTTCGTCGTGTATTCCTTCATCACCTTGAACTGCAATAGTTCTTGATTCGAGTGGTAACTGAATCTGACCACCGAAAGAAAGACCGCTCTTTCTCATTTCCTCTGCACCTGCGTTAGCAACTGCCTTGGTTACTTCGTCCATTGAACGATTGTTAGCAATATCACGGATTGCTTTAATAAGTCTAAATTCTTTGTTCATTGTTTTTCTAATATTAGAATTATTAGTTATGTTTCTGTCTTGTTTTTCTTCGTCTTCTGATTCCTCTTTGATTTCATCTTCTGTAGATTCCTTGTTTTCTACTTCATCTTCTTTCTCTGATTCCTCGTTTGGTATTGTTTTTTCATCTATTTTTTCTTCATCATCTTCAAGTGCTTTGATTTCCTCTTTGATGGTGTCGATTTCCTTAACTTCATCGTCTGTTAAATCACGTACTTCTTTTTTGGCATTGTCGATAATCTCTAAAGCACGTTCTTTCAATTCTAGTTTAGTCATAAGGTCTATTTTATTATAAATATTACATTAATTAAAAAAGTGATTAAATTTCTTCAATCTCTTTTCTAAGTGCTTCAAGTTTATCGTCAGTTGCTTTTATATCATCCAACTTTCTTGATGATACAGACGTAGCCAAATAAGCAGGCTCAAACACTGGGCTGCAATCGTACAATCTATCAATTTTCATTATATCACGTCTTAAAGTACCGTCTGCGGCTCTGTACCATTTATCGCCACCCTCTTTTGGTAAGGTGAAAGCAAAAGAACTTGTATTGATTTCGCCCCTACTTAGATAACTTAGTAATTCGTCACCTAGTGCCGTTTGGGGTGCTTCAAAAGAATAGTGCAAACCATCGTCAGCAAGTGTAAGTGTTAAACTGCCCATTCCATAACGTGAACGTGCTAGCACACCCCTACTTGAATCGTGGTTAAGATACACAAAAACATCACTATTATTAATTGTTTCTTGTGTAATTGCACTAGGGTAAATCCTTTCCACAAATCCCATATCTTGTGAATCGGAATTAAAAACAACTGCAACACCCTCAACTAGTCTTGATTCCTCATTGCTACGCTTAATCTGATTATTTATATTCCTAATTTCCTTTTCCATAATATTAGATTGTTTATTATATTAATTACAAATATCAACTTGGTATTTCTTTATTGTGTTCCCAAACTAGATTAGTGCCCAAGTACATCCTCTGTACTTGGGATTCACCTATCATTATATTAGTTACCTCAGTAGTTTCTATCTTAATCATCTATATTATTTTATTAAATAGATAGTTGAACTATCCTTAGTTTCAATTGCATCGTATTCTGCTTGTGTACCAGTCCATATAATTGGAACTTCTGATTTGGTCGCATAATTTGACGTTACCCAGTCTTTTTTTGCATAAGTTTCCAAGTCTATATTACCACCTAAGTTGTCTTGCAACTTAATCATTTGGCTTGTGGTAGTGCCGCCACTTGATATATAGATATCTCCATTCTGCCTAATCTCAAAAGCGTTGTGCCTTGCATTATTATCAGTACCATTGCCAACACTAAATAAAGTATTTCCACTGTTGCCAAAAGTATTGCTAGCCTTAGAACTTACATTATATCTACCACTTGCGTGCTCTGACTGATTATTTGTTATTGTACTACCACCTTCTGCGTGTGAATATGAACCATTTGCTTTTGTATAAGAACCTTCTGCGTGAGAATAAGGACCATTTGCTGTTGTATGGTCTCCTTCAGCGTGGCTAGAACTGTTATGTGCTTCTGTATAATGACCTTCTGCGTGAGAAGACTCACCCATTGCTTTTGTATTACTTCCTTCAGCGTGGCTAGAATTGTTACTTGCTGTTGTACCACTACCTTCAGCGTGGCTGTAATAAAAACTTGCTTTTGTACCATATCCTTCAGCGTGAGAAGACTCACCCATTGCTACAGTACTATCACCTTCTGCGTGGCTGGAATAACCACTTGCAGTTGTATTATATCCTTCTGCGTGGCTACAACTACCACTTGCAATTGTGTATAAGCCCTCTGCGTGGCTGTAATGACCTCTTGCTGTTGTATTATATCCTTCTGCCACAGAATAGTCACCACTTGCTGTACCACTTGAACCCTTTAATACAACAGAATTTAAACCTGTTCCGCTTACCCAAAGGTCTCTTGCATCAAGGTCAGTCTTTGTGTAATAATCACTTAAATCAAGATATTTATTATCTAATTTCTTAATATAATTGCCTTTTCTTGTAATTGATATTGATGCAGTACTTGTATTTCCATTTAACAAGGAATCATTTATACTAATACATACATTTGTACTATTACCCCATACTGCTACTGTTTCAACTGTGCTTGGGTTTCCATTCCAATTTAAGTTAATTAAACCATCATTAGTACTCGCTGTAAATACAAATTCAGAGCCATTAACACTAACAATATAAACATTACCATCTATTATTGATTCACTTAGATATAAACCATTATTCATATCACCAAAACAATGTTGCCCACACTGCGCTAAAACTTTAGTTGGATTGTTATATATATTAATTGTACTATCACTTTCGCCAAAAGGCTTGTTAAGTATAAAAGATGGCGCATCCTCATCTTGTTCATCCCAATCAGCATTAACAGTAATATAAGTGCCACCACTACCACCACTGCTTGCACTAATCAAATCGTTTACCTCAGACTTGTTATAATAGTTGGTAGATATATAGTTATCTGACGAAAATGTTACAACGTCACCACTATCATTTTTAATGGCTATTGTTTCAACTCCTTTTGCGTAATTAATGGCTAGTTCTCCATCACTCAAATCTGTTGCAAGCGGTAACTTTGGCATTCCGTTTACTACTTGTTTACTTTTCTTTTGGCTAAGATAATTAACGTTCTTTGTCATAATTGATATTTTATATTTAAAGTTTGGGTGCTATTATACACCCAAACGTTATTTAATAATCTCCTGCACTAATTCCATTTTGCAAGTCATTAACAATAGTCTCTAATTCTGAAATCCTTGTAATAAGTGTTTGAAGTTGTTCGGAAATGTCGATATTTTCAATTAAATTATCTACTTCTGTTTTAGTATAAACATCTGCTGAATTTGCTTTTGCTGCAATTGATGTTGATACACTTGCAGAATAACTATTAAAGTCTGTAATATCTAACTTAGTGTCAACTTCACCACTTATAACAGTTAAATCTGAATCTACACTTGCAGAATAACTATTAAAGTCTGATATACCAAGTTTCGTATCAATAGCACCACTTAAAGTATTTTCTACTGCCGTTGCCCTTGTTACTTCATCATTAATTGCAGTTGATAAAGTTGTGTAATTTGAATTTACTACACCACTAATTGCTGCAATATCATTAGTTGTAGAACTTGATAGGCTTTCAATCATTCCACTAAGTACTGATTCTGCTTGGCTTGCTCTCACAGTTTCGCCAAAGATAGTATCAGTAATACCAGTTAGTAAATCAATTCTTCCACTTAATGTAGTTTCTGCACTAACAGCCCTAAGTGTTTCATTTGCCAAAGCACTATTATTAGAAGTGATATAGTTATCAATCTTTGTTTCAATTCTGTTTTCTTCGCTAGTAGCACGTGTTACTTCTGTATTAAGATTAGTAGATATACCATTTTCAACTGCTGTAGCCCTTGTTACTTCGTCATTAATAGACTTATTGGTAGCAGATAAAGCAGAATCATTTGAACTTATATAATTAGATACTATTCCACTAATTCCATTTTCTGCTGTTTGTGCCCTTGAAATCTCATTATTTAGGTTATTGGTAGTTCCAGTAACTAAATTATCAATTCTTGTATCAAGTGCGCTTTCTGCTGCTGTTGCTCTGTTAATTTCACTTGTTAAGTTACTGCTAATCAGTGTTTCAGCACTTGTAGCCCTCAATACTTCATTATTAAGTGAATTGGTAATTGAGTTTTCAGAACCAGTAGCACGTGATATTTCAGCATCCAAGGCAGTTTGTATAGTGGTGTCGGCTGCTGTTCGTGCGCTTGTCTCTGCTGTTATATCGTTGATGATTGCTGCTATTGCATCATCATCATCTGCAAGTTTATCTGCAATTTCCAAAAGTGTGTCTAAGGCTGCTGGAGCACCACTTATAATTTGTTCTACCCTTGTATCTATATATCCACTTAATTCAAGTTCCTTTGCTGTTGCTCTGCTAACCTCGTTTGAAAGTGCTGTTGTTAACTCACTTACACTATTATTATTTGATACTATATAGTTATCAATCTTGGTTTCAATCCTACTTTCTTCACCGCTAGCCCTTGAAACTTCATCACTTAAAAGATGGTCGTTACTTGCTATATAGTTTGCAAGGTCTGTAGCAATCTTGGTTTCAGCACTAGTAGCACGTATAACTTCATCGTTGATTGCTTTGTTATTAGATACTATATAACTTGAAACGATTCCACTAATACCGTTTTCAGCGTTTGTAGCCCTTGAAATTTCATTTGAAAGTACGGAATCATTAGAACTGATATAGGTATCTAACTTTCCACTTATAGCATTTTCTTGTGCTGTTGCCCTTGCAATCTCATTGTTAAGGTTGGAAGACGTACTAGTTACCAAATTATCTATTCTAGTATCAAGTGCGCTTTCTGCCGCTGTTGCTCTGTTGATTTCAGAAGACAGATTGCTTGAAATCTGAGTTTCAGCACTTGTAGCCCTTGTTACTTCTGCTTGCAGTGCTGTGTTATTTGTAGAAATATAGTCATTTATCTTTGCTTCGATTCTGCTTTCTTCTGTTGTCGCTCTGCTAACCTCATTTGCAAGTGCGGAATCATTTGTAGATATATAACTTTCAAGTCTGCCACTAATAATGTTTTCTTTCTCCGTTGCCCTTGAAACTTCATCACCTAGTGCGTGGTCGTTACTAGCAATATAATTTGCCAAATCTGTTGCAATCTTGGTTTCAGCAGAAGTAGCCCTTGTGATTTCGTTTGAAAGTGCTGTGTTATTACTACTGATATAGTTTTCAACCTTGCTTTCAATTCTGCTTTCTTCACTAGTTGCCCTTGATACTTCACTTTCCCTTGCTGCTGTCTCTGCTGTTATAGCGTTGTTTAGTCTTGTTTCCTCTGCTGTTGCTCTGCTAACCTCGTTTGAAAGTGCTTGATTGTTAGAAGAAATATAGTTAGAAACAACACCACTGATTGCAGTTTCAGCAGAAGTAGCACGTATAATTTCGTTTGCAAGTGCGTTGTCATTATTAACTATATAGTTCTGAACTGCGCCACTGATTGCGTCTTCTTTTGCTGTTGCTCTGCTTATTTCCACTTCAATCTTTGCGTTTAAGGCTGTTTCTTGCCCTTTTGCACGTGCTTCTTCGTTCTCTATTGCAGTTGTAAGGGTGTGAAGATTTGAAGCGACTGTAGCCGTTATTTCGTTTTCTCTATTGGTAGCCCTTGTAACCTCATTATCAAGTTTGGTTTCTATCCTTGATTCCTCATTGCTAGAACGTGTGATTTCTGCCGCTAAATCGTTGGCAATCCTGGTTTCTGCGCTAGTTGCTCTAAGAACCTCATTTGAAAGTGCTTGATTGTTGCTTATCTTGTAATCGTCTATCTTTAAATCAAGTGAGGTTTCAGCAGAAACAGCACGTAGAATTTCAGCGTTTATAGCGTTCCAAATTGAAGTGTCTGCACTATTTCTAATTTCGCTTTCGTCTGTTAGGTCTTGACGTAACTTTGTGAGCAAATCAGTTAGTTCATTTTCCTTGGTTGTAGCACGTACAATTTCATCGTTAAGTGCAATATTCAAGTCAGTTTCAGCACTGATAGCACGTTCGATTTCATTTGCAAGTGCTTCGTCATTACTTGCAATATAGGAATCTACTACACCGCTAATATATTCATCTGCTTCTGTACGTTCAACACCTTCAATACCTAGTCTTGTATCAAGTTCTGCAAGTTTTTCTACTACACTTTTTTCTTCGGCTGGCTCTACCTTAATATCACTGTCAATGTAATATTCGGTTGTGCGTTCAACCATTCTATTATACCAAGTATCTGGGTAATCTGTGTCTTTGGTGTTATTAATTGCTTTCCAACTGAGTACACCTTCGCCAATATAAACAAGTTGTGACCAGTCCAATTTAAGATAATAGTCTGTTACAACAGTGCCCCCACTTGCTATTACATCTTCGTCGTAAATGGTTGCTTCACGCTCTACTTCTATAACATCATCTTGGCTTTTGGCAAAGAAATATAGTTGGCTG